>Ga0306912_1000004_pt1 | contig 141527 bp, 156 predicted proteins | sample AntRauFillE10628_FD_190443 | JGI IMG/M metagenome (GOLD analysis project Ga0306912, IMG submission 190443) | Saline lake microbial communities from Rauer Islands, Antarctica - Metagenome Filla E10 #628 (v2) (version 2) | ecosystem: Environmental > Aquatic > Non-marine Saline and Alkaline >...
AATATATATGTTATATAAAAAATAGATAAAAAGCAATGAAGCACCTAAAAACATTTGAAAGTTTTGACCTTGGAAGATTTTCAGAAGAAGATGAAAACGAATGGATGGAAGATAGTGAAAATAACGAAGAGGGTGAAGAATCAGAACTAGAGGATGAACTTATGGATGATCAGTACTCAGATGAAGGTGAGGAAGATTTAAATGACGAGAAAAGAGAAGAAATTAAAAAGAAGTTAAGTGATAAAGTAGTTGAATCTTTAACAGATAAACAAAAGAAGTTACCCAAGAAATTAAAGGCAGAAATCATTAAAAAAGATGAAGATGAGTATTTAACTGCTAAACAAAAAAAATTACCAATACATTTGAAAGATTCTATAATCAAGAAAGCTAAGAAAAATAAAAAAGATAAAAAATAAAAAATGCCCTCTAAGGGCATTTTTTATTTAACATTTATTGTTTTTATCGCATTTTGAAACCAATGTGGTAAGAATTTGCTAGAATATCTAATCACGTCTCCAAAAGAGGAATCTATTATTATAGTATCTCCATAATCTAACTTAGACCTAACTATTCTACCACAAGCTTGTTGTAGAAGTGCTGATGTCATCCATGAATACCAATCAGAGTTTTGCTTTTGTCTTAGTTTATTCTTTTTAGATGCCAATGATGGGTATGGTATTTTAGCAATTATCTGAAACCTAGCATCATCATTATCAAACGAAACACCAGTACCAACAGATGGTGAAACTAATACAGTTGGTTCTTTTGATTCTTTGTGCATTTTAAGCATTTCATCCTTATTTGACGAGTCATGGAATATAAGTCTTGGATTTTCAATACTTTCTTGTATCCATCTTTGTAATTCAAAAGAATTTGTATGTATTATTCCTTTCTTACCTTTATATTTATTAAGTATTTTTTTAATATAAGGTATGTAATTTTTAAAAGTTTGTTCTTTATTTTTAAATGACATTTTACCAAGTGGCATATAAAATATTGGCCTTGATTTAACATTGAATGGTGAAGGTATATTATAGTATGTAGCTCTTTTAACATCCAATCCATTTAGGTTGCAAAACAGTTCTTTATTTAAAATTGTCCCTGACATCAAAAACACCATATCATATTGACTAAATATGTATTTATCAAGGTAATCGTAAGCCCAGACAGGCTCTAATGATAATTCTCTCTTTTTAGTCTTCTCATTAAAAATTGCTTCAACTACCCAGTTATCAGGATTTATTTTATATTCTTTTAAAAAAAGTTCTATCTTTATAGCCAATTGTTTAAGATCTGTTATTAAGTTCATTAATTTAACATCTGGGTTTTTATTACTGTTAAGAACTTTATCTAGTCTAAGATTTCTTTTTTCTTTTTTCTGGTCTCTTTTAACAGATGATAAGTTCATTTCCATTCCCTCAATAGTATCTACTATTTCATTACTTAGGTATTGTAGAAAATCAACATATTTTTCAATACCTTTAACATATTCTAGTTCTCTTAATAGCTCTTTTTCTCGTGAAAACTTATATCGCTTGATCATAGCATGTGTCACTTTTACAGAGATAAAACTAGACATCACATCGTCAAACTGATGGCTTTCGTCAACAATCAAAACTTTAGAATTTCTCCTTTCCATTACTTTTGTGTTGTTCATAGCATAAAGAATATAAAGGTAAAAATTACTTAAAGATATGCCACCATTTATAAAGTTTTCTCTTGCAGATGTATAAGGACATTCTTCACACTTGGTCTTGTTAAGTTTATTAAATTCAGATCCCTGTGCACATGAACAAGCATAACTGGCACACTCATAATTATCTTTTCCTTTTAAGTTTGCTATTGATTCGTAAGTGTCTGAATACTGATCTTGTAATATTTTAGTATTTGTTATGACATCTACTCTAGTTGCTTTATTTACATTTTTCCTATACCAGTCAGTAATCATAAATGTTAGGTGTGATTTACCAGTACCAACTGGTAAATCTAATAGGAAAAACTTCTTCAATGGATTAGACTTATACTCCGAATCTATAAACTCCATAGTTTCTCGTTGCTCTTTCCTTGGTTTAAATTTGGTTAAGTCTTTTTTAAATGACATATTTTTTATTATTTATATTTATAGTTATGTAAATTATTTAGTTTATTATTTTATCTATTATTTTAAACTTAAATCTATATCTCTTGGTATGTCAAGTAAGTCTCTAAAATAGTTATTGTCTAGTTCTTTCCCATCTTTTATTATTTCTTTAATATTTATATCTGGGACCCACATAAAAACCTTTGAGTTTATGTGTTGCTTTATTTTACGAAGTCTTACTAAGTAAGAGAATATATCTGATTCTAAGTATTTCTTAAAAACCAATAATTCTTCTTCTGTATCAAAATCAAAGAATGTAAATGATTGACTACAAATTTCTCCTGGTTTAGCTATCACGCTTCGGTTATAAAATTCTTGATCCATTCCTCCTTTTTTACTAGTTGCAGGTAGAAGTAACTTCCATCTACCAATCTTCTTTAAACGAACATCAACACCTGATATATATTTAATATTACCCTTATACCTAGAAACGTGGCATTTGTACTGCCCTACGTGATACAACCTCTTATCATTAGTTATTATTCCAAAATGTATTTCAGAATTTAACCTATATGTTATATTTTTTTTATTTATTACTTTTTCTATTATTAAGAATGAATTCTTAGAAGTATCATTTGGTATTATATCATATTTAGACAAATCAACATACTCACCATTTACAAGCACATCATCTTTTGGATTACTTTCACTATCAATCATAGAAATAATTGCACCCCCTTTTAAATCAAAGTCTTCAAATACCTTGTTATCATCTACTTTGTATATTTCTCTAAGACCAAGCTTATTTATCATTCTATTTCTAAAATCACTTCTACCAACTTTACCAAGCCACTTACCAGGTGATGTACTAGTAGATAGTTTTGATATAGTGGTTGCTTTTTCTATAAAGTTATGATAAACATCTTTAAATGAGTCTGTCTTTTCGTTTACTTTTTTAAACGGTGGGTCTTGTATTATAAGATCAAACCTTTTTATTCCCCAAACTTCTTCCATATGGTATTCGAAGTTATCATCTATAAAATCTCCCCAATAAATATTTAGTCTATATTCACTTTTTATATCAACACAACAGAGCCAGACAAAACATGTTTTTAAATCTTTATCCCCAAAATATATACAGTTTTCAATAATCCATTTAAACCTATCTCTCTCGTTTGTAATAATATTTTTTAGACCTTCCATAAATTTCTTTATAGCTAGTATAAGCAGACTACCACTACCACCACATGGATCTAGTATTTTATGATATGGATTTTCCCAAAATGAATTATTGTATCTGCTTACCATATCAATCATAGGTATACCTAGCTTATCTAAAGGTGTTACTACTTTTGTATCTATCCTTTTCTCTAGGTCTGAAATATGAATATAAGAAGATAATATATTATATATTTTATCTAGCTTTTCTATTATTGATGTTTTCTCATACGAGATATTATTTATTAATGACCATTTATATCTATCATCGCCTAGAGTGCTTAGAATACCATGTCTTTTATCTACAACGTCTTGTGTCTTTATATAGTCATTTAATTCTATATCATCAGAAAATCTATCTAATGCAACATCTTCTATACATGTAATAAATAAAGATGATTGTCTAGAAAGTAAGTAACTTTGGTAAACATCTGAGGAACATCTAAAATCTTCACTATGTGTGTTTTTAATATCTAATATCATTTGTTTATTTGTTTATTTGTTTTTATAGTTAGATATCCTATTTTGTTTAAGTAATTCTATTGGCGATAGAGAATTTAATAAAGCACGTTTCTTAGATTCGTTAGTTTGTTTGTCAATAATTTCTATCTTATGTAAAATGGATTCTATAAAATAGGCTTTTTTATTTTTCCTATCAAGTCGGTTTAGTCCATCGTCTTGGTAGACTAGTTCTGACTCTGCCATATCTTCTCCTATTGAAACTTCAAATCTAGGATCAAATCCCCACCTATCTCTCATATCTTGTATAGTAAAAGCAAGTTGGTCTTTAGTAAATTCACTTCTACTATCCCAATATGGTAGAATTACTGCACAGTATGGCTTTACCCATTTAGACAAATCATTATTATTTATCAAGCCTTTTCTGATATTACTTCTATCCATTTTATGAAGTCTAGTAGAACGACCAACGTTTTGTATTATTTTTGCCCTAGTTGGCATTTTGCCTTGTAAAAACATAACACCAGTTATACCTGGTACATTTATACCTTCGCTAAATATATCATACTGTAGTATAATTACTTTTTCATCATCTTTTATCTTTTGTATCTTATCCACAAATTCATCTCTACTCTTAATCCATTCATTATTTATAGCATGGTTGCATTCTTTATCTTTGTTGTATGATGCACCAGCACATATAGTGACATCAGGCATAATTTCAGTTAGTACTTTATGCATATCCCACATTCTGGGTACAGACTCACACCTAATTAATATTTTGGGTGATATGGTTTTTGGTTCGTTAGAATTCTTCTTTAACCATTCTTTATGTGATTTGAATGTATCTTTTACAAACTTAGATTTATTTTCAATAGAGTCGTAGTTTTTATCCTCCAATATCTCGGAAGGTAGTGATATATGTATAATTGGCGTTGATATATATGATTTCTGAATACATTTTTTGAAAGGAACTTGGTAGATGTCACCAAATATGTCCTTGTTGTTCATTAGGAATATTTCTGATGACTCATCCTCTTTTATAAGTTCCTTGTCAACATCTTTTGGAGTGGCAGTGAAGAAGAAACGCCTCTTAGTATTTATTATTTCATAGGACTTTTTAAAATCAGAGTCTTCTTTTTCAGATGCTAATATATGAGCCTCGTCACAATATATAATATCTAGGTCTATGTCTTTTAATTTATTAAGGCTATTATAGGTTGATATAATAACTGTTTTAAAGCCATTATAGTCATTATCTCTAACTATCTGATTTATCTCTCCTGTGCTTAAAGATGATCTAAATATTCTATCTACTGTAAGCCTAGAACTTATATCTTGTGTTGTATTATAATCGAATAGTGAGTTATTAAAATTTCTAGCTAGTACTTTATCTTTTTGTAAGACTTTATTAATATCAAGCGACATAGATCCAACTGTTAGAAACTTTACTTTGCCTATTAGTTTTAACTCACAAAAAAAGTCTATCAAATCCTTTAGGTGTTGGTTATTTAAACTAAGACGATGGCTTGCTATTGCAACTTTTGTATCTCTTGTCTTTATCAACCTCCAAAGTATGTGCAAAATCATAACATAACCCTTTCCAACACCAGTAGGTACTCTGAATTGGTGTCTTGTATTATTCTGTAAGAGTTTAAACATTTCCCTTTGATCATCATTAAGTGTTAATAGTATTTCTTTTATATCTCTCATATTTTATAGCTATAATTCTTTTTGGAATACATCTCAGTTAGTCTATCAGTTTCCATACTTTTTATGCTTTCATAAACAACCTCTTCATATGAATCCCAAAATGCTTGGTTGTTATCAATTAGCTTACATATAGATTCTTGATTTATTATTCGGTAAAGACCATTGAATACTTGTGAGTTTGTATACCAGTGGAGACCTGCACAGTTTGTAAATATAACCATAGAGTCTTTCCTAGCATAGTCAACATTGAAATCTGTTATGCTTTTAAGACCAAATTGTTTTACATCTCTCTCTTTGAGTTCATACGTTGGATTATTTCTAAACTTTACTTGTACAGTACATGGACCACCTTCAATATTCTTACCATATCCGTCTACCCCATTATCATCTTCTGCTGGTACTGGTAAGTAGTCATATACACCTATTCTATTGTCTTTGCCGTAAATTATGAAGAACACCTCTGCAAATATTTCAAATAAATCCCCTGCAAACTTCATAGTACCTAGTTTTAGAGCTTCTTCTATTTCTAAATCACTATATCCATACTCTAATGAAGATTTACTAATTAAGCTTATTTGTTTACAAATATTTGAAAAATTACCAGCAGATGCCATCATTGAGAAGTATTGTCCAAAATCTTTCTGAACAATATTGTAAAAAGCTTCATGTTTTATTATATTATCTTTCATAAGTAAATTTTAGTGATCCTATATCCCATATTCTATAATGGTGTTGTTCGTGCATTATGTCAACTTCAGTTTTATTTATATCATATCCATTCGAAACTAATATGTCTTTTCTAAAGTTGAACCTATTCTTTCTATTATAATCTATTATATAGAAGTAATTTGATATTGTTTTGTTTAAATACTTGAAATTTAACTTTTTGTATAAATTACCCTCGCTCCAACGATAGTCAGCATAGCTTAGAATATAATTGGGATTGTATTTTTTTAAAAAATACTTAAATAATTTTGATGCACCACCCATTATAGAAAATCCTCTTTTGTTACAGAACCTAAGAAGTTCATAATAGTCTTTTTTGCTCTTCTGTCCTAAATTCTTTCTAAGAGAACCAAATGTTATAAGCGATACTAATTCATCCTCATAGAATAATCCTATCTTTACTTTAGATCCAACAAATCCTTGTAGATGGTTATCGTTTAAAAATGTTCTAATTAGACTATTGTCCTTTATTTCTCGTATATCACATTTCCTTGCACCAATTTTTTTAGACTTCCCATACAAGTTAATTAATCTATATTTTATTATTTCTTTTTTATCTTTCCACTCATCGCTGAATATTATAACATCAAAGTCTTCCTTGGTCATTTTATCTGAGCTAAATATTTCGCTATATTTTATGATATCACAATATTTTATCTTTAATTTTTTAGATGTTATGACATCATTTAATAATATTGCAGTATTGTCCATGCTTCTAATAAACATAAATAGCTCAGTTATATTTGAGTTGTTTTCTGCCTTTTCGAATATATATTTAAAATCTTTTATATGTATAACTATCTCTTGGTTATCACTATCAAGGCAGATACATGTTTTTTTGTTTCTTTTTACAAGCTTATACTTTTCTTTTTTATAGTAGAAATACTCATTTTTATTTATCAGAAACTTGTTTTGTTTAATATTGTCAGAATCATTCTTATATTTAAAATAATACCTAGTGGGGTCTTTGATATCGCCTCTGCAACACTTAGATATTATAGACTCATTTATGTTAGTTTCTAGTGATGCAGATTTGACTGAATCAAATAGATTTATATAATTCATATCTAGGTCAAACATTTCAACTTCTTTATTAAATACTTGACAAGCCTTTCTTATACTCTCATTTGAAACCTTATTTGCTCTGTGTTTTTTAAGTTTAGCTTTTACATCATCACTATGTGTCTTTCCATACATAGGGTGGTTATTTCCACTTATTAAATTAGAATGGTTGTCTTTGGTTTCTTCACTATGTTTCTTGCCATAAAAACCATTTCCCTTTCCCTTTTGCATGTCTGACATTTTGTTTAAAATTTCTTTTTTATGATTCCACTTTAGATTCTTAGCTAAATAGGTTTTTGATATTTTATTTTTTGTTATTTGAGAAGGTTTACTACTAAGCCTACCATCACCACCATCAGTTAAATTTATTAATGTACCAGCTGATTTGTCTCTTCTTCCAATAACCTTAATATATTCCTTTTCATACAGAATAGCATCTTCGTTAGATAATTCTATTTTTATTTTAAAACTTATAATCTCAATACCTTCTTCTTTGAGCTTTGATATCTTGTTTCTTTTAAAGGGGGATTTATCATGTAGTGTTTCTTTTATTCTATTACCAATCCCCTTACCTATGTAAAAGGGTTCATAATTGAAAGTTATATTTTTATAAGCATAGTCACCAGGTTTAGACGAATCTAATAGTGCATAAACATAGTAATTATCTTTCATCATCTGAATTATTTACTTATATATTATATGACTTCGCCTACCTATATTTCAGATTCTAGCCTAGATATCTTATTAGTAAGGCGTTTAAGTTCTTCTTTTTTCTGCATCATAATTTTTTTATTCTTCTTTCTATCTGCATATACATCTTCTAACATTCTAAGTGTTGGTGATAAACGCTTGTTAAACACTGTTCCATTGGCACACACGACATGATTTACACTATCTATTGGTTTTTCGTTGGTACATCTTGTTTTATCATTTGGTTTTTGGATACCAACGAAGTTTTCTGGTGATATGAAAAATTGCCTTTGTGTTGTTGGATATAGAGAAGCAAAATCATAACAAACAACCCACTGATTAAGCCCCACAACAGGATCTCTAACCCATCCACCTTTTATTGTGGACTGTACAGGTCCTCTATCTTCTTTAAACAAAACAGTATTATCTTGTTCCCTGAATCTGTTTCTAAGGACACCTTCTGTTATTGCTAATGATGCTAACGAGTTGTTCATATGAGATATAACATCCACAATTCTTATTCTTGATAATGATGATATAGCAAATATTATTGATATATAATTTCTAGATTCGTGTATTTTTTGTACTAAGACTGAATCAACTGCATTATAATACATAAAAGTTTCGAAGTCATCTTCATATAGCTTTTGTAAAGAACCATTGTATTTTATTTTCTCCACATCAACTAGCTTACTAGCTACAAAATCTAGAGAAGAACTTTCTTTAACTTTGATAGATGTGTCTGCTATTTCATATAGTTGCATATAGTCAAATACCATTCTATGTGCAGGTAGTTCAAATTCAGCACCCCATTGTTTAGTTATTTTATTAGTAAGTGACGATACTTTAGGATCTATGACATATTCTTTTCCGTTAATTGTTTTAGAAAGTTTTCTAGATCTATTTACTAGGTATAACCAGTCATACTTTAAAAAGTTCCAACCAGTTAAGACTGGCATTTTTGGAATCATTTTATGAAAGAAGTTATACATCATATCAAACTCGTCATCGTATTTAACATATCTTAATTTGTATTCAACACCAAATTTTTCAAAATACTTGTTAGTGTTGTTTCTTATACGATCTTGCATGGCTTTAGGCATATCTTTAAGACCTAATAGGATAATTTTATCATCGTATACAATTGATATTGATAAGACTTTTGTTGCTGCTCCTTCTTTTACTAGATTTTCGTCATTATCATATACATCTGCTGCTTCTGGAAATCCATCTACAATTTCTGTCTCAATGTCAATAAAGAATATTTTAGGAGTATTGAATGCAAATATTTCATCCTTTTCTTCTTCTGGGAGAGCATCTAAAAATTCATATACAGTGTATCTATCGGGATATGATACCTCTACTTGTTTAACTCTCTTATCATCCCACGATTTGTACTTTGGGTGTTGGTACGGGTCATCATCTTGACAAGTCTCATACTTCATTGGATTATCCCAATTATAGTATTTTAATTTTATATCACCTGATTTATCAACATAACTAACAACTAATTTCTTTTTGTGTTTCAGATATTGTGTTTCTACTAGCATAACTAAATTTTTTATATATCTCTTATAGTAGAAGTAAACCAAAAAGTTATAAATTATTTTAAAAATAAAAAATCACTCCATTTACATAGAGTGATTTTTTGTTTAATTTAATATAGACTATGTGTCCGTTTTACCTTCTTACACCACTAGCATCACTTGCTAATCTTTTAAAATCTGTTGTTCCCTTGTCATATACAACATAAGTGATTTTCTTATTACGGCCACCCTTTCTCATATCTAATTTTCCTAGATAATCATTCTCTTTAGCTTGCTCTTGTAAGCCTTTCTTATCAAATGAAAAAGAATCCTCATCTTTTTTGACTTTGGCTTCAGCATCAGATAGTTCTTTCATAAAAGCTTTTTTTGCTTTATTAAAATCTTCCTTACTTTCATGGCCTTTAAAGAATTTTTTAACAGCTTTTTTACCTTTGTTAAAACTATCTTTCATACCTTCATTAGTAGAGAAGCTTTCAAATGTTTTTAAATTTTTCATACAATATTTTATTTTGTTTTGTTTTTATAATGTATATATTAAATAAAAAACTCTTTTTTTACCTTTTCTAGAAATCTATATCATAATAATCAATTAGTATATCTTCCTCATCTTTGTAGAAGATGAGTTCGTCCCTTTTTATAAGTTGGTCTTCATAGTGATACCCAGTTCTAAATAAAGTTCTTATGAATGGGATATCTTTGCTATAATTAATCTTTTCACTATCGACCATTAGACACAGTATTCTATTATCATCTTCTTTACTTTCTGTTATACCATCTTCATCTTTCTCCAATCCTTTTTTACCATAGGCAGTAAATATAGTATCTAGGCTTTCGCCACTTCTTAACCACTTTATATTGATTTTATTACCAATCTTTATATCATTATTTTCTTCTTTCATGTAGAGGCGTATCCAAAAATATACTTTTTGTTTATTTACTATCTCTACTTTTGTATCTTGATTAACATCGTCATCTAAATCTTCTGTGTCAATTTTTCTAATACTTTCAACTAGAGTTGTTTTATAATCCCTTTCTTCTATGTTATTATCCATGTTGTTGTTATTATTTTTAGATTGCAATTTCTAGATTACTCTTTATTTTCTTAGTACCTGTTGTGTTTAATACTTTGAAGTGTTGTAATGAAAAGCTATAAAAATCTGTGTTTTCTTCTGTATTAAGTTCTAGGATTGGATGGTTATCTAGGGGAGTTCTATCTAGTATTTCTTTTAAAGCATCCATATGTCTATCATATACATGTAAATTTTGAACCAAATGACAGAATTTGCCCACTCTATATCCACAATGTTTAGCAACCATCATTTGAAAGGCTACATATTGTATCTTATTTATATACCCAGCCATTATGTAATCATTAGAACGTTGGTTTAGTGTCATATCTAAGTAATAAAATCCTTGATAATTTCTTACTGACCAAGAGGTTGAATAGGCACAAGGAAATAATCCCTCTGTTTCGTTCAAGTCTTGATATTGGAACATATCTATTATGTGCCTTCTTGAAAATGGATTATTTTTTAGGTTATAGAGTAGATTATCCATTAAATTATACTTTTTAATAGTAGCACCATATCTCTGGCCTATAGTGCCATCACCAACATCCCATTCGTCCCACCATTTTATACCCAATTCTCTAGCTACTTCTAATGAACTAGTCTGTTTTTGGTATATCCATAATATTTCTTTAATACCAGTTTTTGTTGCAGTATTTCTTAATGTTGTTATCGGAAATTCATTCTTAGATAGGTCATATTCTTCGAATACTCCTGTAATAAATTTACAATAGGCAGGTGTACTATCTTTATATCTAGGTCTAGGATTTTCATCCCAAGTCCCTTCGTTAATTATTTTATTTAAATTGTCTAAATAATATTTATCTGCTTTTATCATATTAACATCTTATTTGGACATTATATATGATTTAGCAGAAAAGTTGATGTTGTATATTTTTAAATCGACAAAAACATGCAACATCATGATATATAAATAAATAATATATAATTTTTTTTAATTTAGGATAAAAATACTAGATATTATGCCTCATAATTACCTTTCTTATATAGTTAGAGTGTTCTAATTGTAAATGTGTTGCTCTACCCAAAGTCAGATGTAATCCAAAATAAGGTTTTCCTAACCCCATTGCACTTCTTATGTTATCAATATCATTTGAATAAACTTTTATCCACCAATGACCCTTATCATTGCATCTTATGAATGTGGGATCATACTCTATACTTATTTCCTTCTTATGGAATATAGACCTAGACTGCTCATATATGCTACTATCTATAACATCATTAATAACGGTAACATGTGAACCTCTAAGGGGTTTGTTGAGTTGTAAATTAAACCTATTCTTCAGAAACCAAGAATAATACTCTGGTAAGTCATCATCTATCTTCATAACAGCCACACTCTTCCACGAAGATTGTTTTAAATGTTTTTTAGTAACATTTATTGGATTAAAATATAATATACCTTTTGATTTAAACATTTACAAAGGTACAAAAATATTTTAATATATAGATTAACAATAAAAAATAATATGAACTACTTGTTAATCATACTTTTAGCTAATATATTTTGGCTCGCTTACTGCTTTTTTGAAGGAGTAAGGGAAGGTATGGTTCAAGTTTACGAAGAAAACACAAGGAGAGAGATATCAATTGATTATCGAAAAATATTCAAAATACAAGCTATATTATTTCTCACTCTAATGGCTTATATTACATTTAAATACATAGATTTTTATGCTATACCACTTATCATATCATACATTCTATTGTTCAGGTATTTAACAACGTTATCTTCTGATTGTGCTGTTAAAAATATAAAGTACTCAACTACAAAATATACTCAAAAAAAAAATATTAATAGTATGGTAATCGGAATCTCAGTTCAAATCTTATTAATAGTAATAATAATATTTACAAAATTATGAAAAATATAAATATATACAAGAAAGAAGTAGCAATAAATAAAATTTGCAAAGAGAAGAATTGGAATCCCAACAACCTAACACCACAACAGAGGCTATTCATAGTCAAATCGACAGAATTTAAATAGTTATCCTAATATATTTTTAATTTTAACACCCCTTTTATAGGCTTTTAAATATTCATCAAACGAATAACTATTTTTGTTAATAAGATCTGTCACAACGTATGTAGTATCTGTATTATAATCAATATTATTCGACTTTATATACACCCTTCTAGATATATTATACACGTTTATATTATCATTATGGGAGTAAGAGTAATCCCTTGATAGTATTACAAACTTAATATTTGTACTAGTAAGACATTCCTTTATGTATAAAATTTGGTCAATAGAGTAATTAAATAGATTTATAACAATTAAATCTATTCTAAATAAGTTTGATTCATCACTTAAAATTTTACATACGTCATCTTCTGATTTAAAATCTATTTGAGAAATTTTATATACTTGCTTAGAAGATAAATTAATATCATTCATATACAAGCAATTGAGTCCAGATAACTCAAAAAAGTCAAATATTTTGTAGAATGACATTTCTATATCGAAACGGAATCCAGTTATAAAGTTCTTTTGATTTAATTGTACCATAAGTATCAAGTCTTAATATAATTTGTAGTTATAGATTTTATATATTTAAATGTTTGAAAGTAAATATAAATAATGTTAGTTTCAGCACCAATACCAATACCAATACCATTTAATATATGATATGAATAGCTAATCAAAGAAAGGACAAGCATCAGCAAGTTTTTCCAAATCTATATTAACAGAATAAGGTATATATTTATTTAAAACTTGCTTTATGGTTGTATCTCTCTTAACAACTAAAGGTTGTTTAATCCCTTGACCAATCGACAAAAAATAATCATTAAATTTAAAGCTACCACCTTCTATATCATTAGATATTTTTATCCATATACTTTTAACACCATATGTATCTGCACATATTATACCATGTAGAGAACTAGTTATTATATAATCACATGATTTAACTTGGTTAATAACTTTTTCTAAACCACCTTTTATATCAATAAATAAAACATCTTTCTCAGTTTTATTTTTAACTACCCAATATGACTCCTTGTCCACATAGTGTGGTAAAATACCGACTTTGAATTTTTTATCTATATTAACGTCATAAAAATGTGACATAAGAAGTGCTGGATCTCCATAAACTTCTGGGCATTTATATCCTTGTTTTAGTATTAAATCTCTAGTCAATGGTCCTCTTACTGCTCTTATATCAGGCTGAGATATAATATTACTATTGCTAGATATCAATCCTGATCCCCACACGATTGTTTTATCATTTGAATGTGATAATATACTTCCTATACAACTATATTTATCTTCGTACTTATTAGGAGCAGAGTATACAACATTTTTACCACTTATGAACCTAACCATGTGTGGACTCAATGCATCTCCCCAGTTATCACTAGGAAACCACAATAATTTTATATTATTCATGTACAATAGCTTTATTTATTATATAATTTTAAACATTTAAGTTTAATTTAATACAAACATAAATATATCAACATGAAAAACAATTACAAATTTTCGTTTATAATATGCTACAGACACAGAACTGATAGGTTAAATCCATTAAAAAAGGTTATTGATTGGATTAATTCATTTGCGGGTGCAGAAATTATTCTAGTCGAACAAGACACTAATTCAAAAATATCAGAATTAAACTTAGATGCTAAGCATATCTTTATAGAATCTAGTGAATTATTTAATAAATCATGGGGATTTAACGTTGGTCTTAAATATTCTACTACCAATAAAATTATATTTTCTGATACTGATATAGTTATGAATCCCAATAAGTTTATAGAAAGTATAAACCTATTGGATAAATATGATATGGTTAGTCCATACAATAAAGTCATAGACTTAAACGAGTGTGAATCAAATTTACCAATGAAAAACATTATGAGTATAAACAGACTAGGTAGAGGTGATGAAGATATACAGAAAATAAATATATGCGGTGGGATAGCTATGTTTACTAGAAGTGCTATTGAAAAAATACATGGATGGAATGAACTATTTGTTGGATGGGGTGCAGAAGATGACTTCCAATCGATAAAAAGTAAACACTTCTTAAACCATATTGAACTAACAGGGAATTGCTATCACTTATATCATACAAGGGGTCTTACAGATGTTGATGCTTATAAGAGGAATCTAAATCTATTCAACAAATACAGATTAATGAGTAAAGGTGAATTAAGTGTAAATATTAAACATTTAAATAATAAAGGTTTAAAAAACAAATACCAATTATGATAGAAAAAGCAAAATTATTAACAATGTATAAAGAAGTTAATAATGAAGGTAGAGACTTAAGAATAAGTTATGTTCAACATAAAAAACTATCAAGAGAAGAAAGCATTAATAAAGCAAAAAAAGAATTAAGAGAAATCAGTATTTTCTATATAAATGATGAGTGTTGTGAAGAGGCTTATAAAGCAAAAAAAAGGGAAGTAGATATGTTATACACAGATACAAGATTTTGGACAGAAACTTCTTACTTTGAAACTATTGAAAAAGTGATTAGACCTAATAGGATAATAAATGATTTAGTTACTTACGAAGATATTGTAAGCACTATAGATAACAAGACTAAATATAAAAAAACTATAGGGAAAACACAGCTCAATGATATTTCTTTGAAGAATGATATAAGAAACACAAACTATGATAATATGATAGATAATGCTAACAAAATATATTTTTCAATACAAAATTATGATATGCAAATGAGTTATGATATTGATTGGTCATCAATTGGGGACAATGAACACTTTACTGGTAAAAAAACTTTATTAGTAGGAACACGTGTTATGGATATATTATCCCTTCTAAACTTAGAATATCCTATAGATAAAAATTATAATTTTATTTATGACCAAAGAATTAATCCCAATAAAATAATAATAGTTAATAATAGTAATAATGGTTTGAAGTTAATGATTGACAAAACTAATAATTGCTACTATTTAGATGAAGGGTTATCTTTAGAGAACAATCTTTGTTGGTTTAATATTATTTAAGGCCTTGATTTCACTCTGACCTTATCATATTTCATAAGAAGCTTAAAAAAGTTATCATAATCCTCATTTACATTAGTTATTTTCTTCTCATACCAAATACTATTGTTCATATATTCAACTATCATACCATCTCTTAAATCATCCTTATTAACAGGATTCCAGTATCTATCTATATCTACAAAAGAAAATGAGACACCGTTTAGTAAATAACATGTTCTGTCGTTATCAGTATTAAACATAGATACTTCTAATAGGCTCTCTGAGCCATCAAATCTTATTTGTTTTACAACTTCCTCCCCCAAGTATTTAATAACCATTGAAGGCTCTTTAAAGTGGTCTAGTATAAAAATAGCATCATCTCTAAGGCAGTCATTACCAGTGTTGCTATATGCAATAATACTAGGCTTATGATGGCCCCTATAATATTGCTTCAATTCTATTATTTTATACTCCTTAGCGTATAAAACAGATATTATATCTTCTATTTTATCACATGTTATAAGTATAAAAGACGATTTCTTGTTTTCTAAGTCCATTTTACTATATATTAAAAAGAGAACTCTGATAATAAGATTTTTTGGAAGATATCATTAACATAGTCATAATGCTCTATTGGAACAATGATACTATCGTGTACTGTTATCATTTTGATACTAGGATTACGCTCCATTACTGTTTTAACTATTCTATTAAATATAACATTAGATTCCATTCTCTGTAAGTCACATGATAATTTTTTATAATTACCACAATCCCTTTTATATAGATTTATAAAATTAAATATAGTTGGAAATAATTTTTGAAACATTTTATCACTTTTTGACTTATAAATATGATTTCCAAATAAAACACTATATGTCATAGTTTTTGCTTTTTTTCTATCTCTAATATCTAGTTTAGTCATAAGGTATTTATAGAAATTACCATTTTTTGTCAACGCCTTAAAAATATCAAATTCTTCTTTATTAACCCATTTAGTCCCAGATTCTTCAATAAGCTTAGTCAAAAATAAAGGTTGGGAATTTGATATATCAATCTCTCTAACATCACTACCATTAATTTTCAAGCAGTTTTTTCTTATAAATGACTTAAGTATTGTAAAGTTAGTATGCATCCTACCATACTTATCAAAGTGGTAGAATATATGATTATTTCTAACACATTCAACTGCATAGCTATTCTTATTATAAGATTCCGTTCCATCTCCTTTGATTGTGTTTAGGAAAGACATAGACATTTGTTCATCTATTTCAACCGAAAATAAGTCTTCTATAAGTTTTTCCCTAACAAAAAACTCTATAAGGCTTCCATCTTTTTTACATATTTCATAATCTTCCAAAACACGTTTTGCATACTTTTTTAATATAAAACTATCTTTGTTCTCATAGCGTGTCATCTTCTTCTTAAATACAACAGGCTTTAAAGAATATATTCTAGAAGATACAGTTTTTAGATAATCCTTATCTAAGTTAATAACTTTTATATCAACTAAGTAATCGATATAATAATTATAATTCATACCATACCTCTCTTTTAAAACACTCGAATTTAATGGAAATCCATTAGTTTTATTTATATAATATTTAAGTATAAGGTTATTAATTATATCAACTAAGTAATCTACTTTTAAATTCTTTTCTTTATAACGTATCTTTCTCTGATCTATCACATCATTAAAGAAATGGGGTAGGAATTGATATACGAATTTTTTATTATTTAAGTTTTTTTGTAATCCAGATAGCTTCTTCTCGCTTTTAGCATAAATACTAGATTCTTTTTTTACCATAGCTATATAATGTGGTTGATTTTTTAAATTTTGTTAGATTTCTATTTAAGGTCATCTTTAGAAGGCATATCAAACTTACCACCTTTACCTTTCTTACCTTTCTTACTATTATCTTGTCCCTTCTCGAATTCATTATAAACATCTGGGTATACTTGACCTTCTGCATCTGTATCATATTTTATATCAAAGAAATCCCCAAAATCTAGAAGACCTGACTTATTCAATTCAACTTCATGTATTTTACCAAGGTGCCTCTCTATTATTTTACCAATGTCGTCAACAAATTTATTGAATAATATGACGGTATTCTCAGTAAATATACCAATTGGTTTCTTCCTCTTTGATTTAAAAGATCCAAGTATAACTTTGAAGATATACTCTAATTTACGGTCTTGACTTATATAATCTTTGGTCAATTTGTTGTCAATTAATTCAGTATTTATTTTAAATTTATCTTTATCAAAGAATTCTGGAACAATAAAATCGAATTTTAATAAATCTTCTTTAACTTGAGAAACATATATGTTAAATAGTTTGGACATAAGATATATATAAGCTTCGTCCTTACTATCCTCTTTAATTTTAATTTCCTCAATATTTACCGACTGACAAAAATTAAGGAAATTAACAAGTATAAGTGTATATATTTCAACAAACTCAGTATTATTAGTATTATCAACCCTTGTGTATAATGGATTTAAAAGTTCAAATGATATATCATTATTTATTGTATTTATTATAAGCTTTTCTATATTTTCTTGAAAGTAATCACTATCCATCAGAAAAGAATTATTCAAAGATGGATTTAATATCTTATAAAAAAAGTATGCAAAAGATTTCTCACCAAATATATATTCTAAATCATCCTCACTTGTATTTAAAAAGTACTTTATTGCTTCCTTCATACTTTCAGTTAACTTACCTTGAAATATAACAGGTATTACATCAACATTAAATAGCCTGGCATATTCTTCTAATTCTTCAATGTTAAAGTCATATTTACCAGATTTGTTAATTGAAGTAAGAACCATATTATTTCTAGGTGTATCATTATACTCAATATTAGCTGGTTGGTTATCTGGGAAATATTCAAAACAAAACCACCATTTTTTATTAAGAAGGGATTGAACTCTTTTATCTAGTGTATTAAAATAATCAATAGCAGCATTATAATAATTTTGCATTGCTAAATCTATAAGATTTATAGGTTCGCTAGATATAGATTTTGGCTTTATGGTAAATTCTTTACCATCCCAATTAACCCATATTTTACTACCTTGCACATCCTCATATACTAGTATTTCCGTACTAAGCATATCGCTTATTAAATCAGCCTCGTCCAATCCATTTAGTGTTATTAATTTACTCATTTATTCTTGATTTTTGTTTTTATCAATGTTATTCACTTTCTAAAAATGAAATTATAGTATGTATATTTTCTAAGTTAAATCCATATAATGGACTCCCACCCTCTTTTAAATAATCTGCATATAAATTATTATACTCATCAATAGTGTAAAAGTTATTATTTATATCACAAAATATTACATTAGTATCATGTGAATTAACAGTTTTATTCTGTAATCCAGTCTCTCCATAAGCTGGTCCAATTGGTCCAACTAACTCTGTACCAGATATTTCTTCGTTGAATTGTTTAAACTTTTTAATCATTATTTATTTTTATTTTTTCAAAATACTCACTATGCTCTTCCAAGGAATAATATTTCTTCTTCTCATTATATTTTATATTATAAAGAAAACGGTCTTCTAATTTACAAGGCGTATTTTTTGATAATAATAAATCATAACTAGTATCTATATTAGATATTATATTCAAAACTCTTTCACCTATCTTACCATTTCTGTCTTTTAAGTTACAAACTATCTTAACTTTCTTATCAAGCATATCTTTTAACCTATAAAACGTAATATTTTTAGATAACATCATATAGTTCTTTTCATTACTATATATTGTACTATATAACTCATTCTTCTCGTTTCTAGATATTCTGTCCTTTATTTTATTAAATCTGACTAAACTTTTTAATATCTCTTTGTTTATAATAGTTTTCATATGGTATATATTTAATAAGAATACTTACATTTTTATATATAGTTATAACTAAAAGTTTTATATGGATAAGAGATTATTAGATGCACTAGATAATATAAGTTATGGCTTAGAGGAATTAGCAAGATCCTTAGAAAGTAAGGATACTCCTAAATCTGCTACTGCACAAGCCATACAAAGTGGTGATTTTGGTAAACAATTACAAACCATATCTATTAGTATAAATGAGATAAAGGCTAATACACAAGACATACTAAAAAATCAAGAGACTATTATAGAACTCTCTAAACAAAAAGAGGGTGAAAAAACAGAAGGTATCCAAGTTGGTGAAGATAAAAAGGAAAAAATAGAGAGGGGTGTTGGTACAATCCTTATGATTGCAGTTGCTGTCTTAGCCATTGGATCAGCATTTAATTTAGTTGGTTCAGTAGATGTTATGTCAGTTATTGGACTTTCTCTAGCAATCACAATATTATCTATTGCCTTTGAAAAGGTCGCTAGTTTAAATCTAAGTCTAGAAAGTGCCGCAATAGCATCTGGTGCGTTAGTACTAGCATCTATTGCACTTACTATATCTAGCTATTTTTTATCACAGTCTAAGCCAATATCAGGCGAACAGTTCGCAAGCCTTATAGTAATGTCATCAGCATTTGCAATACTGTCATATGGTGTTAAGAATATGATAGATGCGTTTAGAGGTGCATCATTTACAGATATAATAACTGCATCTTTATTCATACCAATTATATTACCAGTAATATCTTGGGCAGTATCAAAATCCTCGGAATATTTAGCAAATACTCAACCGTTAGGCTTAGTGTCATTCTTTGGTGCTATAATGACTATGGGAATATTTGTAGTAATGTCATATGGTCTTAGGAATATAATATCAGCATTTAAAGGAATGGACTTAGGAACTGCTGCTTTGGCAGCTGGTTTGTCATCAGTTATCTTCATTGGGTTTTCTATGGCTATTATGGCTTCCTCTCACTTTTTAAAAGATGTACAACCTCTAGGTCTAACACAATTCTTTTCAGCGGCTATGGTAAGTGGTATATTTGTTTTACTGTCATTTGGTCTAAGACAAATAATCACATCGTTTAAAGGAATGGACTTTAAAACTGCTATTGTTGCATCATTGGCAGCACCTGCTATATTTACTGGACTATCCCTAGCTATTATGGCTTCTTCGCATTTTTTGAAAGAAACTGCTGATATAGATTCTTCTAAAATGCTTAATATATTATTATTAGGATCAACAATGGCTATAGTTGTCTCTCTTATGGTATTACCTATAAAATTGATTGATAAATTAAAACTATCACCTGGTGCTATTGCAAAAGGTGGCTTGTCTATTATAGCACTTGCTGGTGTGATTGCGGCATCTTCTCAATTACTTAACCTAGGTAATTATGAAGATTTCCCAGATATGGATTGGATAACTGGTGTTGGTTTGTCACTCTTGGGTTTTGGTGCTGCCGCAATTGGACTAGGATTGTTTGTTGCTGGTCCACAAGCACTTGTTTTTGCAGCAGGTTTAGTTGCTATACTTGGTGTGGCTGGAACTATAGTGGCTACATCTAAAATACTTAGAGAGGGTAATTATAACATTCCCAATATGACAGAATGGGCAAAATCAACTGCATTGTTATTCTCCACGTTTGCACCAATAATGGTTGCATTAGGTGCAGTTGGATTAGCATCATCTGTTGTTAAGTTTTTTGGTGCAGAAAGCCCTTGGGATAAAGCTAAAGCAATGATGTTAAGCATTGGAGATACAATTGTTGCATTGTCTTTTAAATTACAAAAAGGGAGTTATGCTGGTGGTCCAGATGAAAGTTGGGCAAAGGGAACTGCATTAGCAATTGGTGCATTCTCAATAGTTTATGAGGCTATCTCTAAGAATAACAGTTTTTTTGGTGGAGGTGTTTCTCTTTCTGATATGAATGATGCTATTACTACCATTTCTAAGAGTATAGTCAGTTCTGCTGATTTTTTTGCTAGCAACGCATCTAAATTTACTGGATCTTATCCTAGTGAGCAATGGTCGGCTGGTGTTGGGGCGGCAATTGGTGCATTTGCACCAGTCTATGATTTATTAATGGAAAAGTCTGGATTTTGGAAATCAGGGAAGTCTGTTATAAACGATATAAAAGCTGGTATAAGTGGCATAGCAGAAACCATTGTTAGTGTTGCTAAGATATTTTCAAGTGATGGTGTAACATGGGAAAGCTACCCAGATAAAAAGTGGAGTAGTAGTATTGAGAACGTTGTAAAGGATTTTACAATGTTAGCAAATTATATAGACGAAGAAGATGTTAATTATAAAAAAGTATTATACACTGCTAACAAAATATCATCGGTTGCAAAAATATTACATGATAAAGATGGTATGTTCACAACTAGTATAAGTCCAGACTATATGCAGAGTTTATCTAAAAACATGATAGATTTTAACGAAATGGTCAAAGAACTAACATCAGATGATGAAGGTGGGATGTTTAGTGGGTTAAGAGATAGTGCTAGTGCTATATTTGAAACCGATCCTATTGTACAGATAGCTAAGAGAATATCTGTATTGTCAGAAAGTTATGATAAATTAGCATCTTCACTTATAAATCTTAGTTCATCAATGAAATCATTAAACATAACTGATTTCAGAGATATGGTTAGATTTACTGGACAAATGAGTAATCCAGAGTCTTTTCAATTACAAAATGAACAAACTGTTGGTGGTGATTCAACTAACCAATCGGGTATTATCGAGACAAGAACACAAATCCAATCAGTTGATAATAGCCAACTAGAGGAAAAATTAGATAGAGTTATAGAATTACTTACTAATATAGATAGGTCTACATCTTCTTTGAATAGTGTTTTAATGGAATTTTCAGGTGATTCAGAGGATGATCCAGAGGGAACTTATAATAAAATGATAAATAAAGCAAAATAATTTAAAACATTTTACTTTATAACAGTATAATGTTTATGAGTAATGTATTTAAAAATATAAAACTATTTAATTTCTATAAAAAGAGAATTAAGACTGTACAAGACACCTTAAAGCTAAAATACAATGTACGCATTGATAAAGCCGATAGAATGTATACTGTTCTAAATATACCAGAAAATTTAATTGGTGAAGCATATTCTTTAAAGAGGTCTGATATTGAAAGAATATCACAGACTTATCTTAAAGAGTATGTTACAGAATTAGGCATTTATCTAGATTCAATAGAATTAAAAGAATTACACAAGACATACACAGTAGAAAAGGTTGGTAAATATTCTTTCTTATTAGTATTTGGATTTTCTTTGTTCAAAAGCCACAAGTACTATAACTTCATGTATTATGTGTTTACACCTTTAGTTATTTTAGGAACAGCTACATTATTTTACATTTATATTTAAACTTTTACAGAATTAATAATACAAATAAAAACAAAAATTATGGACAGATACACAGAATTATCAGAAGACACTATTAAAGACTTTTATGACGTTTTTAATAAGAAATCATTTCCTATTGACATCAAATTTCAATTCATAGGAGATTACAAACAAAAAACAATTATCAAAATCTCTAGAATCCCCGAAGATATTTCTTTTATATTGGATAAAGAAGTAAAGATAATTATGAATGAAGAATTAATGGATGTGTTTGATGAAGAATCAATTCAAATATTAATTGAACAAGAGCTAGATAAGTTAGAATGTAACTTAGAAACTGGTAAAATTAAGTTGAGAAAAACAGACTTAAATACATTTTCATCAATAGTTAATAAGTATGGTGTTGAAAAAGTAGCTAAGGCTAATCAAGTTGAAGATTTATATCAAGAACAAAAAGCAGATGGACAAACCGCAGATTTAATATAATATGGGAAAGATAAAGGCAGAAGGAGTTGGGAAAGAGTATTTAGATGCTCTAGTACTAAGATACGAATCAGAGATTAAAACAGCAGTAGCAACATTAAGATTATACACATCTGATAGATTAACTGCAATTGGGGAACACTCTGATTTACAAGATGAGCAAGATAAGTGGTTACAAAAATACCAAGACTCTAAGGGAAAACTAGAATCTATCAAAGAGATTTTTGATAGAGAAGATAAAATTAATGGATAAATAAAAAAAACATAAACAAATGAATAATAAAGAGAATATACAAACAAATGTAGTAAAACCAAGATTAAGCTTTAATGAAAATAAATTAGAGCATGTAATTTTAGATAAAAAGTATGAGGTCGCATTAGATAAAAGCGAGGCTACAATTCTAAAATATATGTCAGAAAATGAGGGTTTTGGAAAAACTTCTGATGAAAAAGATGAACTTTATAAACAAGCACAAATCCTATGGGGTGATTATGCAACAGAACTAAGAAATGCTAAATATGTTTTCTATTTAAACAGACAACAATATAACTTTTTAACAGACACTATAACAAAGAAAATGGAATATGATGTAAATACTGTATTTCTAGCTATTGAACTTACTAACACTATGGGTAATATGAAGCTAAAAAGCAACTTCCCTGATGATAAAGTACTAGAAGGGTTTGAAGTTGATGCAACAGAAATTACCTATATCTACCATTTGATATCTAAATACAAAGTAAAGGGTCTTGATAAAAGTGCTTATAACTTTGGTAATGTATTAAAAAGAATTGGTGATATTAGTAAAATTGTAAACTATTATGATAATACTGGTAAAACACTTTCTGGTGACATTCAAGACTGGGTGGCCAAATTTGAGCCTAATGTTACAAAGGATACTGATGCTAAAGTAGAACAGGCATAATCTATTTTATAAAAAAATAAAAACCCCCTCTTATTTATAAGAGGGGGTTTTTATATATAGCTTAAAAACTTATGAGTATTATATCAATAGTAGGAATAGTTGCAGCATCAATGACCGTCATGGGTTTCATTATAGCATTCTATAGAAAATTAAGAAATTACCTAAAAGATTTATCTACCAGAATTGATTTTATAGAACTAAGCCTTAACTCAAAGCAAAGGTTTAATTTGTTAAAAGGAACGAAAGTCAATATCATGAACTCTGATAGAGTTATAATATTAGACCGAGACGAAGAAATTATAGTACATACCATCGACAGAAGTCTAGTTATTGGTAATATATTTAACAACACAACAAAAGTGTCACTTACGTTAAATATACTAGGTGAAGAAATTATTTAAAATATAATAAATATTTTAAGTATTATCAGTTGGGACATCAAATATTGGTGTAAGTGGAGACCTAAGAGTTGGTAAATTTACTTGATTAACGCTCATTAAACCTAAGTCATTAGCACCTTTTAATTCATAATTTTTTCTATCCCTATAAATCTCACCATACCCATTATCAGATGTAACCTCAATAGTTATAAAAGGATCAATGTTGGAATCAATTGTGAAACTATATGGCAATAAGTTACTACCTTTTCTAAATTCTTGTACTGTTTGAACTGGTTCTAAGCTTATCCTAATCCATTGTGAAATCTTTAACCAGTTAACAGAATCAGATAAAGGGGGTGTTGATGACATCAAAGCACTAGTTCTTAAAGAATAATAGTTATTATTGTATAATACTATACTTCCTACTTTATAATTTATGTTTGGTGACCATGGTAAAGCAGTATTATATTTAGAAGGATTATTAGTCCTATTAAAATCTATTACTGATTCATACAAAAAATCTAAATATCTAACTTTATCACCTCTATTATATGTTGAAAATGGCTCCCATTCTTTATAAGTTTTATATGTTCGAATTTCTATGTCAAAACTATCGGGGATTTCTAGTTTAAACCCATCATATGCTTTAACACCCTCTGTTGTATAATCACTTTTTCCAATACCCTCTACTATTGAATAGAAGTCAATTGCACAATTATATACAGTCGATCCAGAATTTATAGGCATCAGATATGCCTCATTCATTTTACACGAAATAGGTGTCATATTTTCCTTAATATTTATTATCCTTATATCATGCAATCTGTGTTGTATATAGTTCGAAGTTTTTACATAAGCAAGTCCTGTTATATCTTCTATTTTATGAGTAAGTGGTATAATATTATTTTTAAGCCAATACTTCAATCCTTGTAATTTTATAATTACTTCATCAAGTGTATAGTTTATAACTCTATTACCTTCTTTATCAGTTATCTTATAGGTTAGGTTGAATAACTTAGTTTCTTCAAAGTTAGTATTGGGATATGTGTTTTTAATGAAATCATTATCATCCCATCCTTCTGTTGAATTATCAAAAATATCTGGTATTTCTACCTTAAATAATTTAGAAAAACTCTCGGACTCTGGATTTACGTTTCTATAATACTCGTTTAATTGTAAGTCGTTATATCCAAAAAAATTGATAGCATTTATTATTGATTTATAAGCACCTATATAAGGATATATAAGTTGTTTCATCATAAGCATCTCCTTTCTCTTTTTATTTAAAAATGTCCAATCAATACCACCTTCTTGTATATCATATTGTTTGAATATAAATACCTCATCTGGTCCAATAAGCTTACCTTCGTTTGCTAGGTTTATCTTAAACCTCTCGTCTTCATCTTCAGTTTGTCCATAAACATTAAATCTACCTATTTCCTTATCAATAATTTTGAAGGTTGTTGATAGATAAGTAGTATCACCAACGCTTGGGTAATTATCAATAACTGTATTTTCGTCAGAAATAAAATCATTTGAGTTTATAAAGTCTATTATTATACTTTTACTAAAAACTTGTCTTATCTTAAACACCGAGGCATTGTTTACTGATGTATATTGATTAGATTCATTAGATATGTCATTTAGATATAAAACAAGTAATTGTTCAGGTTTTAAGCCTCTATTTGATAAACTAACTGGAGAAGTATTATTTAGATATATTATACCTCTTCTATCACTACCCTCTATTATTTCTAATGTTATATCTGTCATAGAATCTGATTCGATATCAAATCTAACACTTTCTTTTTTATATAATTTTAAAATAGATTGATATGCCCCCTCTAGCGTAGACTTATATCCTAAAAAGAGTTCCAAAGGCTCAACATCAGTAGATACGTTTCTTTGGTCATCTATAAATGGTAATTCATATGATATCTTATCAAATATAGTTTGTTGAAACTCTGGTTGATTAATTCTATTTATATCTTTATTAGGCGATTTATTAAGAACAATCTTATCAAATGGTTTAATACCCGTGTATGAATAAGAGCCATTATTTTCTAGCTGATCACCAGTAAAATCATATATGAAAAATTCTGGTGTTTGATTATCTTCCCATTTCCAGTACAAGCTAACTTGTGTATCTCCTTCAAAATTTTCCCTAGGCTTTCTTATATAATCCTTGGTCTTTAACCACATAGATTCTCTTTTAACATAATCAGGATTTAGTGTACCATAAAGGTTCTCGCCTACTACTTCTGGCTCTTGTTCGAATGGTGTGATCGTAGTGTTCACTTCAACTGACATTTCTATTATTCGTTTATTACTAGGTTGTATAGCCCACATCGAATTTCGTTCGGGGTTATTGATTATTTGAGTTGCCCCACTAGTTAAGTTCTGTGTGTGTAGTATAGTTCCGTTGATAGGATTTATAACATAAACAACATCTAGTGTTTGTGATGTTAAATAAACATCACCATCAAACTGATTTATGCCCAAAAATCCATAAGTATCTATATCATAGCTTTCTACGGAATCACTTATTATATCGACTTTTAAGAAATCTCCATCATTAGAACTACCAGTAGATATATTCATATTACCCGTTAAGTTATTAAATAAAATTTCATTAAAGTCATTACTATATTCTTCTATATCCTCTAACACACCATTATCTATCTTACTCAAATGTGTATCTGTGAAAAAATAAATAGATTCCTCGACTGGTTCATAGAATAGTTCTGATTTTAACACACCAGCATCATATACATTTTGTATAGTTCTGTTGGAGTTTATTCTAATTATAAATCCATTATCTGTTGATACATACATATCTCCTTCAAAGTCGTTAAATACTATGTTTTTAGTATTACTAACATTTAATGGAAATTCATTTATATTGCTATCTATTGTCCTAGATGGTATGTTTGATAAGTTTATACTCCCCCATATTGATATTTCTGGTAGATTATAAAATGTTACATAAACATCACCATTCAATGGATTAAAGTCTATATCAAAAGCTTCTCCATTATTTTGAAATTCTACAATCCCAATTACCATATTTGTTAAGGGATTTATAATATACATGCTATTAATAGTTAGTGCATACAAATAATTATTAATATTATTATATTTAAGTTTTATACTTCCGTTGTTATTTATTAGGTCAATTATTGTAACAATATTTGATGTTGATGCATTGTGAACTATAAGAGAGTCTGCTAGTGTGTATATAGAGTTAGAGTTCTGTATATAGATTATATCAACCATATTATCAGCACCAGAAAATCTATTTAAATCAAATTCGATAACTTCATAGTCATTAGCATTAAAATCAATCTTAAACTGACTATTACTTTTATCTAGATTTAAATTATTATCTGGCTCTAAGTTTCTAAATTCAGTATTAAACGGACTTGTAATTGTTCTATCTGGGGATAACGGTTCACCACATCCAGTTAAACCATAACCATTATCAAATGCCAATGTTACAAATGCAGATGAATTACAAATACTAGATGTAAGACCCCAAAATGGGCCTTCATAACTTATATTCATTATGAGTGGGTCTAGGTATTGGATAGTATATTCTTGATTAACTAAAGAATATATAGTATTGTTTATACTCAAAGCCATACCAGTTGCAAATCCATATTCTTCAAAATCTTCTAAACTCTCATCTCTATCTCTTGGTAATAGGATTTCATTTGATGATATTATAACACCCTCATTGCCCTTTATTAAGTTATTTATCTCAAAGTCTTTTAACCCAGGTATATTAACCTTACCAGTTGTTATAGTATAATCTAATCTTCTCTTTAGGTCTTTTATATCAAATATCAAAAGTTGATTTATGTTTTTGACAATTATACCAAAATCATTCAATCTATTATTGTGTTCTCTAACCCATTTGCTTATTGTTGATATCACATCTGGTGTGTTAGTACTACTATTATAAATAGTTTGTACACCATATGATATACCATTTATTCTTATATCTAGATACCCACCCAAGTCTCTAAATAATACTCTTGAATGTTCTATATAATAATTAGCAGTTGTCCCAACTAATACATCATCCACGCTAACAGGTACATTTGGATATTGTGATAATACTCTGATTGAATTATAGAAAAGAGAAGTAGTGTTTCCAGAAAATCTAAGTTGAATATCTATACCTAGTTTAAATAATTCGATATAATTTCTACTCAACCAGTTTCTAAGTGTTCTATCTATTGTTCTTTCTACATCAATAGAGTTTTTTCCCGAAAATATAAAGCTAACTTCTTCTTCATATATCATACCATTTATATTTACCTTTATACCAAATTCATCTATGTCTGTAAAAACTATTTTAAAATCAAAAAGTTCTGAATTATTATAATTAAGTTCGTAATCTAAATCTTCTCCAACACCAACTAGTCTTTCTATGGCTTTAAAAAACCCTCCAATTTTATTGGTATTTATAGCCTCAGTGTGATAAAAATTGACATTAGCATACTGGCTTGGATAAACCAAATCAGCATTAACCTGATTATTCTCATAATATAGGTCTATGTTAAATAAATTTAAATCATCTTTATATTTTTCTATTGCAGATGCTAGTGTTATTTCTTTGTTAGTATCCCAACTATAAGTGAAATAAAATCTATCTGTAGTAAGGTATAACTGACCTAATGATATATTATCTGGTTGTAATATTTGTTCTATTTTTATATAATCGGGTCTACCCCATTTTTCGCTATTACTAGGTGTGATTGATGATGTTTCAATATTTGAAAAAGATTGTACATAATTCTCTTTACACTGAAATATTCTGTTGTTGAATGTAACTTGGTCACCCACTATAAAATCGGTTGTTGTTAATATCCCATCCCAATTTCTCAAATCAGATACTCTTAAAAACACATCACTGTTTATACTTCCCTCTATTTTGAACTCAGTACCAGGTTTTATGATAGCTGGATAAAAGTTTGGATCTATGTTTATCCTACTATCACTATCTATAACTATTCCCCCATTATATATCCTTGGTAAATCGGTTTTTGATATCACCTCAATAATAAAGTCTTTATCATCTGGTAATTCATCCTTATGTAATAAATATTCATAGTGGATTAAGTCAATAAGTTTTGTGTTATCAACAGTAACTACTTTGTCGTTTAATTTAGAATTTATTATATTCAATTTTTTGCCTATAAAATATTTATCATAAAATTCTGGTTCGCTCCAATCTGATAACTTTTCTTTATAAGTTTCTATATCTATATAATCATAAACACCAATACAATTGACACCAGATAATTTTTGGTTTATATAAGAGTTTTCATTTTCATAGAGTTGTTGATAATCTATTTCAAAGCTTTTATTATCTACTTGTGATAGTATAAGTATAGCATTGCTTTTATTACCAGAAACTACGTAGGTCTTATTAGGGTTATTGAACTCCAAGAAAGGATTATCGAATGATACAATAGTTCCAATTGGAAACTTAGCTTGGAAATCATCACCATATATCCATTTAGAATAAAATCCGACATCGTTGTTTACTGGTTCTATTTTAGTTATGTCTTGGCTTTTTAAGTCAGTGCCATAAAAGTGTATTCCCCTCTCATTAAACAACTGAAACTTTCTTGTAGTTAATTCATTAGGTCTTTCAAAGTCAAATGATGGTACGTCTTCAAACATATAAAGTCCGTATGTTTTATATATATCAGTAGAGCTCTCATGGAAGAGTATATCTCCCTCGAATCTATTAACTGATTCATTATAATTGAAATTAAGGAAATCTCCTTCTTTATTAAACCAAATTAGATTTTCGTGATTAGACATTCAAGATATTATATTTGATTTATATATTAATTTTAGTCTTTCTTGCTAGTGTGTTTTAATATATATAGTATGAATATTAGGAGATACATCAAATATTTAAATGATAGTTTTCTACGGAGAGTGTTTAGTAAAAAATATAAAAGATGTGTTAGGTCTAAACTAATATCTAAAGAAATACTTAAATTAATAAAAGATAAAGGAATAAATGATTGGAACTCTTATAATAACATGAAAGATATAGACCAAGATATAGTCAATTCTATAATATTTACTAAATCCGAAGATATAGACCAGATAATGGAAATAAAGTTCTTAATAAGGTATATGTTATCTGATAAAAGGGAATTAATGGTATATTTGAAAACATTGGAATTAAACGAAGAATATGAAAAATGTCAAATGGTTTTTGATAAAATAATAAACAAACATGGGGATAATTAAAAAATTTAGTGATTATAGATTAGTATCAGAAAATATAAAATATCACATTGATAATAGTATAAGTTTTACAAATAATATATTTAGAACTGGTTCTGAGTCATTTTACATACTTCTAGAAGAAGTTAGAAATCTATACGAAGATGGTGTTATAGAATTGGTTGATTTAGATATGGAACTCTATGAAAATACTGATATAGGCAGATATGGGATTTATAAAGGTATAAAAGTACCATTAGATATACCTTCTGAATCAGATGAGTACATAATAGAAGAGAAGAAACACGAATATAAAGGTGGTAAAAAAGTAGAAATAAACAAACCAACTCGGTCAAGTGGTCCAAAGAAATATAAAGTATATGTTAAAAATCCAGATACTGGGAATATAATAAAGATAAACTTTGGTGATAAAAAAGGTGGACTTAGTGTTAAATTAGATGATAAAGAAGCTAGTAAAAACTTTGCGGCTAGACATGACTGTAAGAATAAAAAAGATAAGACAACTGCTGGATATTGGTCATGTAGGTTGCCAAGATATGCAGATTCTTTAGGTATTAGTGGTCAATCAAATAGCTATTGGTGAATATGGAGAATCCTTATACAGAAAATAAGATAAGTAAAAACACTTTCATAAGAGAGTTTTCACAAGCTATTCCATCTAATGAAATGGTTTGGCATCGTGATGAAGAGGATAGATATATTACATGTATAAATGAGTGTAATTGGAAAATACAATTGGATAACGAATTACCTAAAAGCATAACAGAAAATACATTTATACCTAAAGAGACCTACCATAGGATAATAAAGGGTAATGGTAATCTAATAATAAGAATAATTAAAAAATAACTATTTCAAAACTCTCTTAATATTATAGTTTCGCTTAGCAACCTTATCAACAGGCTCTATTATTAGTTCACCATCATATATCTTTATACACCATTCACTTCCATCTTTTTCATCTTTGAGGGTTATTGAAGTAGCAGTGACACAATTAGTGAAAGTATTATTATCACTAAATACTAAACTCGTATTGTTTGTAAGATTAGATGATATAAGATTAGATGATATAAGATTGGTTGATGTAGGAATTTTGCTCATTTTACTATTATATACTAAAATATTAATTAGTTTATATATTTATCATATATAAACTCACAAATTAATTTAATTCTTTTATCTTGTCTATGCATATCCATAGCCTCTTGTACTAATTCTTTAGTAATCAATTTATCTACTTGTTCTATAACTTCATCAATTTCTTTAAAAGCTTTTTCTGAAATCTCTCCTTCTTCCATCATAATATGGGTAATGCCAGATTTTAACATTTTGATAAAATCTTTTTCTGGACTCACTTTATTACCAAAGAAATCTGTATAACCCAACTCCTTACCTTCTAATACTTTTGTAAATTTTTTCATAGATTATATATTATATTGAACCATTTACCCTATATTTGTACAAAAACTAAATAGATGAAACATTTTAAACAAAATATATTTTTTATAAGTGATTTACATTTTTGTCACAAAAAAATATTAGATTTTGACAAGAGACCATTTCCAAACATTGATGATATGAATGAATGTTTAATAAATAACTGGAACTCAGTGGTAAAAGATGGTGATATAGTATACTTTTTAGGTGATTTTAGCTTTAGTGGCACAGCTATAAGAAAAGAAATAGCAGATTCCTTAAATGGTACTATTTATTTTATACTAGGAAACCACGATAGTTATAAAAACATCTTAAAAACTAATAGATTTGAAGATATAATAAGTTATGGTACTGAGATTTATGTAAAGGATGAAAGTATTGTAGATACTGAAAGAAATGGTGGCTTTCAAATGATTGTATTATCGCATTATCCTATTATAGTATGGAACAAATGCCATGTAGGGTCTTGGATGCTACACGGACATACACATGGGTCTTTATATGCTACACAGAAAGATATTCTATATAGAAGAAAAATTGAAGATGTAGGCTGTAATGTTATTAACTATACACCAAAATCATATGTTGAAATAAGAGAAATAATGAATAATAGGATAATTACAGAAAATTATAAAAATTAATATATTTATCATATAAAAACTTTTATATATAACTATAAAAAAGTTATGAAGCATTTAAAAACATTTAATGAAAGCGTAGAAAGTGATATAGACACACTATGTGAAAAATTTGGCATAAAGAATTACACAGTAAATAGCAATGGTAGTATCGATGTAAAAGGCGATGTTAATTTAGCTAATAAAAATTTAGCCAAATTACCAATCACCTTTTCAATGGTCGGTGGGAGTTTCTATTGTCAAGACAATAAATTAGAGTCATTAGTTGGGTCTCCTAAAGAGGTTGTAAAGGACTTTGACTGTAGTAAAAATAAATTGAAAAATTTGAAAGGATCCCCTTCACATGTTCGTGATTTTGATTGTTCATATAATAAATTAGAGACTTTGGTAGGATCTCCTTCACACGCTCGTAATTTCGATTGTAGAAATAATCAGTTAACTTCATTAAAAGGATTGAATCAAAAACAAATGAAAAAGGTACAATCTGATGGTAATAACATTAAATAAAATTTAATTAATTAAGTTCTCTTATCATAATAATTTAACCCCATATCTATAAAGAAATATGGGGTTAAATTATTGCTAGTGTATTATAAATACACTATATTTGCTTATCAAAAAAATAAAACATAATAACTAAATTTCAATTTAAAACTGATAAAAATTAATATGGTTAATATAGAAATGTATATAGAGAAGTGTAAAGATTCAAACAATCACATATTATTCAGTCAGAATATTATTAGATACAATACTAATAATTTAATGAATATGGATGATGCTAGATTGTTTATAATGTCTTATCTACCTAATAAATTAAAAGATATAGAATATAGCCTTGTTATTACATCAAATGGTGATGTAGTAAACATTAAGGTTATATTTAACTATAATAAAGGAATAACCAGAGAATGTAAAATAAAAGAGATAGTCGGATGAATTTAATAGATAGATTATGTGTTATGTATATAAAGTTTCGGATGAGAAAAGACACCAATCTTGTTTATCAGATGAGGTGTATTACAATAATTTAGATTGTGATGATGACGCATTTTATAGATTCTTTTATAATGATGATTACTATGATGAACTTACCTATTTAGAAGAATTTAATTATGTAGAGTATGGCAAGCATGAAAAAGCTTTAATTAAGGAATATAACATTAATGCAATACAAATAGATTTAAATTCTTTTAAGTCTTTATCAATGGAACGTCAGCGAAAAATGGATATTATATTCAAAGGTGAGGTTGGTGTAAAAAGACCAACATTTTCAGATTTACCAAAACAAAAAATTAAATAATGAAGATAAAAATATTTGAGGGGAATTGGCAGAGGAAGGATGTACTTGGTAGTCGTGATATTTTTGTATTTGGTGATAATAACGCTAGGGTTGGGAAAGGTGGACAAGCTGTGATAAGAGGTCTGGATAATACCTTTGGAATCAGAACTAAAATAGGACCTAATAATAAGCCACTATCTTTCTATAATGATAAAGATTTAAAATCTAATACTCAAAAAATTGATGATGATGTATTAAGATTAAAAAAACTTGCACTAGAGGGAAACACAATCGTATTTTCTAGTGGTGGCTATGGTACTGGGTTGTCAAAGTTACCAGAGGTAGCCCCACAGACATTTAACCACCTATGTAATATCTTGTTAAGGCATTTCAAATTTGATAATAGAAAAGGTACTAAATACAATAGAGTTCCTGGTTATGACGAACTTATGGATGGTAAGTATTTAAACTTAATAAATAGTAATAAAGAAATAATACAACCTGTAAATAATGGCTTATTTATACCAGAGCATCTGAACGCTAAAATATACACAGTAGAAAAGTTAATCCAGACAGAAAGAAAGACTGCATTTACCTCAAAAGTAAAATATAAAGAGGGAGAGGTTTTAAAGATTAAAACGTTCGGAAGCAATAAATATATAGTAGCTAGAGTTATTAGTAATTATAGAATGGTTGATATAAGCAGAGAATTGTGGTCATTTTTTGATGGTTATAGACACGAACTACTGAATGGTGTTAATCTAAATCAATACTATCAAGTTCATTTTGAATACATATCAACTTTATCACAGGATGGGACTATTAACTTTAAAGGGGATTTATTTAGTACTAACGCTAGTGAACTAAAAAGCAAAGAATCTAATAAAAATATTAACATAGATTCTGATGATAAAATTAAGAAGTTATTAAAAGAGATAGAAGATTTAAAAAAAAATGAATGATGTTTGTGTAGTTCATTTAACAGAGTTGATATACTAATTAGTTTAGAAAATACCTAGATAACACATATTAAAAATAAAATTATGAGTAATATTAAAGAGTGCTTCAGGAATTATAAAATATCTATAATTAATGACAAAACTATTTTAAAGCCTTCCTTGGATAGATTTAATATTCTTAAGGATAAATATAATTCTATCGATGAAGAAATAGAAGATTATATAATAACTGGATCAGCTTGCTTATATATTTACGGAGTTATAGACAGACTTCCAAATGATTATGATATAATCATTAAAAAAAGTTGTTCGCATAAATATAAAACCTTTGTTCTAAGAGATTGCTATGACAATGATATAGAGGTAAATAGACTAGGATATATTGAAATACCACATAAGCAAAAGGTTGTTAGGGGATTTATATCTAAATTAATAGGTAGAATAAGGGACAAGGAAGAGATATTATTAATTGATATTTTTACGAGAGATGATAAGCAAATAGGTTGTGAAAATGGTGAGATATGTGGTTATATTCTAGACAACCCACTCAATATAATAAATGAAAAAATAAGGATGGGTGGTTTAAAAAACCATCAAGATTTAGGGCATATTTTTGGTGTTGATTACATCCATTTGTTCAGAGATCCTCCTTTTGAGTGTTAAGCAATGTATTGTTTTTAATATATAAGTAAAATTAATATCTAATAATGGACAAATTTTCTAGCTTAAAAAAGAAACCTAAAGAAAAGAAAGATAATATTCTCTTTGATAACGAATATATTAAAGTAATTGATTACGAAGGTTGGTCTATAATTGAAGAAAAGGATTTAGTTGTCTGTATACCTTATTTCATAGAGTCTAATCAATTTTTAATACGCCATGAGTACATACCGACATATAAGTATAGAGAAGGGCAGGAGTACCATATAACAGTCCTTAGTGGTGGTGTAGAAGAGGGGGAGTCTAAAGAAGAAGCAGTGTTAAGAGAATTAGAAGAAGAAGCTGGTATAATAATAAAAGATGGTTACTTATTTGATGAACTAAAACCACTCTTTATAAATAAAGGTCATACTAATAAATATTATGGCTATATAATTCCTTTGAGTGAGAGAGATTATGATGAAGGATTAGCTAGTGGTGATGGTTCTAAGGCTGAGTCTATGAGTAAATCTGTCAAGGTTGATGCTAAATTCGTAGATTCACTAAATACATCTGATTTGATAACTGACTATATGATTTTAAAGCTTAAAGAGTATTTAAATGTATCTGATTATTAGCTAATACCTTTCAAGAATTCATTAATACCTTGGTTTAGTTCATCATTATTAATTGATGAAGATTCTGGTGCTGATATTTTTAAATCATATGACCAAGAATTTGACATATATTCCTCAAAAATTTCATCGATATCACGCTGTGTCATATCATTAACATCAAAATCTGATCCCTCTACCCATTCTTGCTTATATGGTACTCTAAAAAATTTATCACTAGATTCTTTATTTTCTTTGGTAATAACTTCACCACCTATTGATTCTAAAATCTTTTTTTCAAATGCATTTTCTACTATCTTGAAATAATCAAATTCTAATCTTCTTAATTCCAAATCTCTAATAGTGTAATTTAAAGATATTATGGTATCATAATTATCAAATACTTCATCTGATGTATTATGGAATCTTTCATTATATAAGAAGCTTTTAAATTTATCAATAGAATCTATACCTTCTTCTATATTTAGTTCTTTAAACTCATTTTCATAATATGATTCCCATCCATTTTGCTCTTTTAAAAATATATCTATTAACAAATAAAAGTTTTCTTGATTTAATAAAGAAAGTAAATCATGTAAATTCATATCATAGTCTCCATAATCTTCATATTCTGTATATCCATTATTTAAAATATTCTCATAATCCTCATCATTCACATATTTTATAAGTTCGGTATATGCTATATCCACAAATACATTACCATCTTTCTCATAATCATATTTAAAGTCATAATGTTGGAAGAGCTGCTTAGCTGTTATACTCCCTATTAAGTGATCAACTATTGTGATAATACACTCTTTTCCTAAATTAGATCCTGTTCTTTTATGTATAAATTCATTATTTTCATTAATGAATATCTCATCTACATCAACTATACCATTGTCTATTTTTATATCTATTTCATAACCAGTCTCTGACTTTGTATAGTTAGCAATAAACTCTATTGCAGATATTAAAGAAACATTATCACTTGATGTGTTTGAATTAGCACTAAACTCCACATCATATACTAGGTAATATTCTTCATCTAATCCTATCATTAAGTCTCTTATATGATATTCTTCTCTTAGAAGAGCTGTCTCTATAATATCTTTATTTATATACATATCCCATTCATTATCAGTAAAATCTAAGAAAAATTCCTCTATATCTTGTCTTGTGAATTTTTTCGGTATGTCTAATTTGACATTCGCCTCATTTGCCTCTTTTATGAATTCTATATATTTCTTAATGAACATATTTATGGTTATTTTTATTATATATTAAAAAACCACTATGTGTTCATAGTGGTTTTTAATACCTGTTCGATTATTAATTTATATTCTATTGAGGAGTTCTTTCTTTTTATTAGAAAATTCTTCTTCTGTTATAACATCACTTTCAAGTAAATTATGTAATTTGTTTATTAATTCTATAACACCATCTGAATTTTTTGATTTACCTTTCTTTTTAATTATTTCAATAGGCTTTATACTCTCTGGTAATAGCATAATAGAAACAGAAGATATACAATAGCTTTCGAAATCCATTTCTACACTTTGAAAGTTTTGATTTGAAACATCACCCCTTTCAACTCTTCCAGTTTCAATACTACTACTTACATCTAATCCAAGAACATCACTAGTTAACGTTGAACTATAAAAACTATTATTAGTTAATGTTGAATTAGATGAACTATTATTAGTTAATGTATAATTACCACTATTTAAATTAAAACTCGTTCCAGTATTAGTAGTGTATGTACACCAAGGATAGGGATGGGTGTAAGTAATTGGGTAGTTCTGATATCCACCATACCAATATTGGTTCAATGGTATGTTAAATTGCTTCACTTCTTCTTTATAGAAATATACATCAACCACACCATTATTAGAAATAGCTTCTTTGGCTTCTGGTGATTCCCCAATATTATATGTTTCAAATATAAACTTTTTTAAGTCGTCAATAAAGCAGTCTAAATATACTCTTTGTCCTGGTTTTACAATGAGTCCATTTTCTGAAATAGAAGTCTTATTTATCTTAATATCTGCTAAGATATTTTCACTTAGCGGATTAAATAATTCTATTTCAAAGTTTTCTTTATTTTTTAGATAAACTTTTCCATTTTTAATCGATTTTCTTCCTTTGTCTTTAGAAGATACGACCCAAGCATTAGGCTTAGGCTTTAAAATTTGTTTTTTCATAGTTATTCTTTTTATTTTTAAACCTATATCTTTGATTCTTAATCAAATCTTTAAGACACCATAATGATATCCGACATAAGCAGTGAACAGCTAACGTATATATTAATATAAACACCTCCCTTTATATAATTATTATCTATATTTATTAGGTTTTCATATTATATGTTGTATATTTGTAGTGTAAACTTTTATATTATGGAAAATTTTAAGAGAATAATCGAAGGACATTCAGATGTAGAGTATGATTTTGAATGTTATGAAAACACTGATGTCATAGAAATTGGGGATGCTTATATATTTTTCTTTGCTGGTATTGCTGATGTCCAAAGATGTTCTAGTGATACTGAAAAGAATGAAATAAATAAAAATGATAGAATTAAATCAGATACTGTTATAGATTTTGTAACTGGGTTTTGGACAAATTGTTATAAAATAAAAACAACAAGTTTTGATTTAAGTGATATTTAATCATTATTCTATTATTTTATAGTGTTTTTTAATACCTTCTAAGTCAGGCATTTTTAAATCATTATCATTAATTAAAGTTCGAAGCCTATCTAACATAACAGTATCGCCATTTCTAACTATTTCATAATCTATGAAATCTTCTATGAGAAAACTATCTGCGTTTTTGATAAAGGTAAATATTAAAGAGTTTACTGGATTCCCATCTATGATTATAGGACCATTTACTTCTGGGAAGTATTCCATATCAGTTAATTTATTATTATCGCATCCAAAATAACCACCTACTGTTTGTGGACCATCCTCTAATGATATTAATTTATTATATGAACAATCAAAGCTACCATCTACTGTTTGTGGACAACCTTTTAATAGTTTCAAATAATTATCAGAGCAATTAAAACTACCACTAATCGTTTGTGGACTACCTTCTAATGATACTAACTCATTAAAATAACATTTAAAATCCCCCTCTACTGTTTGTGGACAACTCTCCAATGACTTTAATCCATTAGAAGAACATTTAAAATCCCCCTCTACTGTTTGTGGACTACCTTCTAACGATTTTAATTTATTATGATGACAATAAAAATTACCACTCACATAATTAAATTTAAGTGGTAAATATTCTAAGTATCTTCTGTTTAAATATACACCACCATCAACATCAATGCTCAAATCATCATTAATAGTATAATCTATTATTTTATACTTTTTACACACTTGTATAACTTCCTCTCTTGTAGTTGGAAATTTAGGACCATTGCTTTCGAATATCTTATAAGGTTTTATATGTTTCATGTCTATTCTATTATTTTATATTTTTTTTTAATTTCTTCTAAGTCAGGCATTTCTAAATCGTTATCTCTAATGAATGTTTGAAGCCTATCTAACATAACAGTATCTCTATTTCTAACTATTTCATAATCTATAAAATCTTCTATCATAAAGATATCAGCATTTTCAATAAAAGTATATACTAATAGATTTACTAGATTTGCCCCCATATCTATAGTTCCATTTACTTCTGGGAAATGTTCTAAGTCCTTTAATTCATTACTATAACAATCAAAATTACCATTTACTGTTTGTGAACCACCCTCTAGTGTTTCTAATTCATTATAGGAACAATCAAAATCACCATCTACTGTTTGTGGACTACCTTCTAATGATACTAACTCATTAAAATAACAAATAAAACGCCCACCTACTGTTTGTGGACAACTCTCCAATGACTTTAATCCATTAGAAGAACATTTAAAATCCCCCTCTACTGTTTGTGGACTACCTTCTAACGATTTTAATTTATTATCATAACAATAAAAATTACCACTCACATAATTAAATTTAAGTGGTAAGTATTCTAATTTTTCCTTCTCTAAATATACACTACCATCAACACCAATACTTAAATCATCGTTTATGGTATAATTTTCTATTTCATACTTTTCACACACTTGTATAACTTCCTCTCTTGTAGTTGGGAAGTTAGGACTTTTATTCTCGAATATTTTATAAGGTTTTATATGTTTCATTTTATTCTATTATTTTATATTTTTTTTTAATTTTATCCAAATTAGGCATCTCTAAATCGTTATCTCTAATGAATGTTTGAAGTCTATCTAACATAACAGTATCTCTGTTTCTAACTATTTCATAGTCTATAAAATCTTCTATCATAAAAGTATCCGCTTTATTAATAAAAGTGTTTAGTAATAGATGTACTGGATTCCTGTATATATATATTGTTCCATTTACTTCTGATATGTGTTCTAAATCTTTTAATTTATTAAAAGAACAATTAAAATTACCACCCACTGTCTGTGGGCCACTTTCTAATGTTTTTAAGTTATTTCCACTACAATTAAAATCCCCCTCTACTTTTTGTGGGCTACCATTCAATGATTTTAATTTTTTATTATAAGAGCAATCAAAATACTTACCTGCTGTTTGTGGACAACCTTCTAATGTTGTTAATTCATTGCTAGAACAACCAAAACCCCCAGTTACTGTTTGTGGACAACCTTCTAATGATTGTAGTTCATTATGGCTACAATTAAAATTCCCCTCTATTGTTTGTGGACAACCTTCTAATGATTGTAGTTCATTATGGCTACAATTAAAATTCCCCTCTATTGTTTGTGGACAACCTTCTAATGATACTAGTTTATTATATTCACAATCAAAAACACCACCTACTGTATGTGGACAACCTTCTAATGTCTTTAATTTATTATGAGAACAATCAAAATTACCACTCACATAATTAAATTTAAGAGGTAGATATTTTAAGCCTTTTTTATCTAAATATACATAACTACCAACATCAATACTTAAATCATCATTAATGGTATATCTTGTTATATGATACTTTTCACACACTTGCATAACTTCTTCCCTAGTAGTTGGAAATTTAGGACTATTGCTCTCGAATATTTTATAAGTTTTTATATGTTTCATGTTTATTTGGTTGTTTTATACAAATCTATTACTTGAGTTGATTTAACAACCTCATCAGGAGCATTCCTTATTTTTGATTCTTTTATATCATGTGAAATCCTAAGTTTTCTTTTAGTTATTTCCTCTAATATTTTAACTGGTGTTACCATATCATTGTACCAATATTCAATCAGTACAATGTCTCCAACTTTATAGAATGATTTGTATTCTAAGATATATTTCATGTACTATATATAAAAATCCCAATACAATGATTGGGATTTCCTACTAAATGTCTTTTTTAAATCTATACTTATCATAGCGATTAGTTAGTTCAATTAAGAATTTATTCCTAACAATATCTTCGTTTAAAAATTCGAATGGGAATAGGTTACTCATACCACTAATCATTTCCATAAAATCATTATATCCAGAATCTCTTTTCCTAACATCATACTGTGAAGTATCTCCCATCATAACTGCCTTAGAATCAGTTCCTAATCTAGTTACCCATAGCATAAGTTGTTTTATCGTAACATTCTGACACTCATCTAATAACATTATACAATTATCATATGTTGATCCTCTCATATATGCTAATGGTTCAAATATAATCTCATCATTTTCAAATAATTCATCTGTTGTTTCTTTACCTATTATCTTGACGAATGTTGTATAATAAGATTGCTTATAAGGTTGTAGCTTCTCATCCTTATCACCAGGCAAAGCACCTAAGTTTTCACCACTCTCTTGTATGGGTTTAGTGATTATAATGGTCTCTATTTTCTTATCAGCTAGAAGTCCTAATGCTGCATAACAGGTGGTAAATGTATTGTGTGTGACTATATAATCATTGGTTAGATATAGACTTGACTCGCTATCGACCTTTATACACTGTGCTTCTTTTTTGCCTATTAACTTAGCACCAACGATGTGCCTACGTGGTATGTATTTAGTTTTAGGAACTACCAAATCCTTCTTTCTTTTAAGTTTAAAAGGATTTATATTTGGATTCATTTTTATTGAAATTGTATAAGCCAATCTACCTGTTTTTAGTTCCCCATTGTATGTATATTTATTATAAACTGGTGTGTGGTAAGTCCCTGTACCACCTAGTGATTGAACTAATTCAATAACATCAGCGGTTAACTTTTTAGATGTTGATGTAAATGATACATAAAATCCATCTTTACTCACTGTTCCATCAGTATCCATAAGACCTCTTAATAGTTCTATTCTATTGGTTATAGAGTTAAATTTATAGCAATTAGGTATAAATTTTTGATAACTTAATTTACCAAATAATCCTATCTTAATGAGATACTGCTTATATCTATTCTTATATTCAGATATGTTTTTAGTAATACAATAATCAATATCATTTCTCTTAACTAAATTCATGCCATCATCAATAGAATTTTTTATAGTTTCTATTATTTCTGAATCCACAGAAGTAAATCCTATACTTCCTCTTAGACAACCATCTCCAATTAAACATCCAATAACATATGGATCAATATCAATATCTATCTTGTTAAATTCTACTGGCTCAGTTATAGGTATAGTGTGGTTTATTCTATTTCTCTTTGTATATAATGTCTCCACAATTTCAGTTGTCGTTTTTACAGTACCATCTAACGGTGATTTATACCTTTTCCTTATACCATTTGTTGTTTTTGTCCACTTCCTATAGCTTCTATCTTTTTCAGTTTGGGTTAACCATAAATGATCTCCACAACATTCAGTTTTAGTTCCATCAGAAAATGATATTTCCCATATTTCCTTTTTACCTTGTGGGAATATACCAATAACTCTAGTAGGTTTCCCATCCTTAGAAATAACATTATCATTTAATTTTAAATCTCCCATTCTAGACCACCCATTTGGTGTTAGTACAGGAGTTTCCATAGGTTGTGCTTTACTAGTACCTGCTGGACCGTGTACTGTAGTAAGTATATTATTTCTAATACCTTTGTATAATTTGTCTTGTTTAATACTTAACTCTACACCACTTTTAGTAAACTGTTGTTTGTTTAATGAATTCTTTTTTTTAGATTTTCCCATTCACCTTTTATTTTTATATATTAAAAATGTTACTCATCACTAACCTAGAACTAACTCTATTTAATATATAATAACAATAAAAGTACTATAAATTCTATAAATGGAAACAACAGAACAAATAGAAGATTTAATTTATGATTTGGTTTTCTCTAGAAATCAAGAATATAAAATTGATGTGTCCGAATATATTTATGATATATACGAATATGATATTTTTATAAAAAGTATCAAAGAAATATTAAAAAAATCTAAAGTTTCTATTATAAATAGTAATATCAACCTTAATAGCAAAACAGTTATATGGGAATTAAAAGTTAAAAGATAATATGTGGGAATATAACAAAATAGAAGATAAATGGTTTAGTAAGAAAGATACTTTAATTCATGACAATTATGAATTTTTAAAACAAGAACAAGAAAGTGTTAGGTTTTATTCAAATTGTCTAAGTGGTGCTACTTATATACCATTTAATGATGAAGATAATATATATGATATACTATCAAATAGAAGATATAAGACATGGTATATTGATCCAAGTGTTTCTGATTATGTTAGCACATTAGTACCACCTAGGTATCCCATGCCTATAAATAGGGATACTGCATATGAATTTTATACAAAGAATTTATCAGAATATGGACTTACTCTAAAAAACCTTTTCACACCAGAGAAAATAATAGGAGAATCTTTTAATAGCTTCATATATGTTGACTTGGCAACAACAGATGATATACTAGACTTAAGTGCAAATCTTGGAGATACTAAAATAGATGGTGTTAGAGTTTTAGAAGGACATAGAGTACTTGTAAAAGACCAAAAGAAAACTATTATATTACAAATAACAACAAATCCAGATGATTTCTTCGAAGGAAATTATACTGTAGTAGATACATTGGGTACTAATACTACTTATGAGTATTTTGATGAAAGGAATGGTATATATTTGGTAAAAAATGATAGGCTTGTTAAAGAAGATGATTTAGACGATTATCAGAAGTGTATTAGATATAGTGTAAGTGTTAAATTAGGTTTAGTGAATAAAGATAAACAGTTTCATCTGTCTAGGTTATCTAATGGATATTATCCAACAACTAGATTTAATGAGCCTATTGAATTTGTTCAAAAAGAAAATAAACTACTTAGAAATCAATTAGATTATAATAACATAGCCGATTTAAATTATTACGACCTTTTAAAACACGGAACACAATCGTATGAGTTTAACGAAACCAATTACTCAATACCAGAGAGGATAATATCTGTTGGAGAATTTGGATCTATTATAAATAATCAAGACGGTAGAAGCAATATAATAAGAAATAAGTTTAAAGTAGATTTGAAAAGTATATCACAGACTACATTATATTATTGGATAGTGGGTAATAAGGGTAATCTATTAAGAACTAGGAAACACGATTTTGAAGTAGATAAAATAGAGTTAATAAAATCTAATACACAAGTCGTGAGTAATTTAAATTCTATATCATTCTTTAATGATCTTAATGGTGTTTTGGTTGGTGATAATAATACAATATTTATAACATCTAATGGTGGCAAGGATTGGATACCATTTGATGTTAAGGCTTTTCAATCATTTAATTTTAACAAAGTTATCTTTTATAATACAAATAAGATATTTATAGGTGGGGATAATGGCGTGTTTTTAGAGATTAAGAACGATGGTGATAAATGGACGGCATTCAAGAGGAGGATATCCAAATTTTTAGATGAAGATGATGAGTTTTTATTAGTTGATAATATAAATGATATAATCATAACAACCGTTGATAATTGGAATCCATTTTATACATCGTTCAATGCTTCTGAGTCTAATATAACTATAACTGATAGTCCGAAGGAACTAGTTATAATAGTTACCAATGATAGTAATATAATATTTTATGATATAAATGAATCTATACCACTTGATACTGATTTTTTATTTATGGAGTTTAAGGACAAAAACTACGGGGATATAGTAAATATTGAGAGAAAGGAAGGTACTAATACTTTTTATTTTGTTGGTTTTAATCAAGAAACAGATAGTAATGGTATATTTTCATTCAGTTTAGATGATTTCAATTCTATAGGAGTTGGAACACGCTTTGATAATAGGTCTATAACTGCAACTAATGCTAACTTTGTTTCTGAACTATATCCAAATAAGTTATTTGACTTTGGGGGTAACGAAATAGTTATATGTGGTAATAATTCTTTACTTAGTAGTTCTGATTATAATACCTTAGTATTTGAGGATATAGATGATACATTCTTGAACAAGTTAAAGTCAAAGATGTTATTCCTAGATTATGATATTGCTAGTAAATTAAACTTTTTCACAGACGATGGTGAATACAGACTACCAGAATCTATAGAAATAAGCTATGATTCTATCAGTGGTAGTATAGAGTTTTCGTCCTTTGAAAATGAGACTAACTGGATAGATTATTGGAAAGATAGTACATCAACATTCGAACACTATACTAACTCACCAATGACAGACACAACCAAAGTGGAATTTTCGTCTAAATTTACTAAAACAGAAGAAAATGTACAAAGGTTTATAAAAGGGATTTCTACATCAGATGATGATTTATTAAAATTATCACCAAGTCTATACAATGATAAATTTAGTAGATTTAGTTCAATTTCACAACCACAAGTGTCTAGACCACTTGATTCTGCTATAAACATATATCTTGGTAGTTATTTAATGGTTATAAAATATAGTAATTTAAGTGATATACCAAGTAAGGGCGATATCATAAATGTAGAAACAAATTTTCTAAATGAAAACTTTATGGTTAATAAAACTGTTGTGTTTTTAGATAATACATTTGTATATCTATATACAGAGTTTAACCAATCTATTATTAATATGTTTAAAAATTCAGAGATTAAAATAACTAATTTAAACAGATTTAATTCTAGAGATTCACTTGTATCTAATTTTAAAAAACATCCATTATATAAGGGATATGATATAATACTTAACAATAATGGTGTAATAAATTTTAGACCTAAATTCAATAACATAACATCATATTATAATATGACTACATCACTTAATCTTAATGATGGTGAGGAAACATTTACAATGGAATATAAAAATTCATTTTTGAAATTTGGTTACACACCAACTTATAATTTATTAGACTATTTAGAGTCTATTAATGATATAAATACAGTAAATCCTAGATTCTTCCCAACAAAGGAATATTACTCTATGCCCGTTTATAGTAACATACCAGTCTCTGCAAATGATATAAATTCTATTTATATTGACTATAATATAAAGAAGAATAATAAATTAGTTTTTGGCTCTAATTTAGAATTTGAATGGAAGAGTATTTTTTTAAATACCTTTGTTAATATAAATTTATACCAAGACGAAGATTTATCTTCAAATGAACAGATGTTGGTTTTTGATAAATATTATGAACAAAGCACGGATACGTATATTATAGAGTTCCACAAAGAATTTATTTACCCAAATGAAAACCAAGTTAATCCACTAACCTCAATTGATATAGAGTCAAGAAGATCACTAGAGGTTATAAGTAGTGATTTACAGTTATTGAATAATATACAAAGGTCATATTCTACTAAGAAGTATAAATCTGGGACTTTTGATTCTGGTCAGATTTGGGATGTAGAATATGAAAATCTAAATAAAAAATTAAATTTCAAAGTAAATACTGATTCCTATGCTAAAATATTATTATCAGACTTTACGACTAATAATTCTATAAGTGGTATAGTCTATACTGATTTTAAAAATGAATTAGCACTCAATATAACTAGATTAGAGGAAAGAGTAACTGTTCCAATATTGAATACAAGTGAGTTTCAGAATAAATTATATGTTTCTTGTTCACAAAAGCACGAACTTTCAAATGGGGATGGTGTTATATTAGATTTTAATGGTGGTGATGGATCATCAGAAGAACTTAATCCTCAGTATTTTGGATATAGAGTTGTTAATGTAATAAACGAATTTGACTTAGTCACTGATATAAATTATGGAAATAGGCCTTTAATTGGAACAGATACTGGGACTGTTAGATATATTAGGAAAGATCCCTTTTTAAATTATCAACCAACAGACCTTATAGATGTTGGTGTTGATAAACTAGGTAAGGTGTCTATAGAATTGAATCCACAGAACACCACACTAGTTGGTAGTTTATATTCTCTATCAAACGTAGATTATAATAGATTCAGATTTAGATTAGTTGATGGTCTTGATGTTGAGACTTTAGCAAGAAACTATTCATGGATTTATGAGAGTGAGATAAGCGATGCTGTTATTGGTCTTGATAATAATGGTCTAGTATGGTATAAAGGAAGATGGGAATGTGGTAGATGGTTTGGTGGTACGTGGATAAGTGGTACTTGGTTATCTGGAGATTGGTTTGATGGTATATGGAAGTCAAAAAATATAAAGGATAATTTTATAAATGTAACCATTGATGCAAACTCTGATAACAATATTAGTTCGGTATGGAATACTGGTAGATGGTTTGGTGGTACTTGGGAAAATGGTACTTGGAATACTGGTAGATGGTATGATGGAAAGTGGATAAACGGACAATGGTTTGACGGTCTCTGGAATGGTGGTACTTGGGAAAATGGTATATTTACAAGTGGTATATGGATAGATGGTACTTGGAATAATGGAAGGTTTAGCACAGATAACGGACCAGCTTATTGGTTAGGTGGTACTTGGAATGGTGGAGATTTTGATAATGGAATTTGGTTTAATGGTGTTTTTGATGAAAAAAACGGTGTTGAGTCAAGATTTGGTGTTAAATCATATAATAGTAGAGCCTCTATTTGGAAGTCTGGTAAATTTATCAATGGAACCTTTCATTCTAGATTAAATATTGACACTAATGGTAATTATGATGTATCAGAAGTACATAAATACTCTATATGGGAGACAGGAACTTGGTTTAGTGGGGGATTTTATGGTGGCGTTGCTTATAATATAGACTTTAGGTCTGGTGTGTGGTATGGTGGAATTGTAGAGGATATTAACATTGTTGGTATTAATATAGAAAATAACTACATAACTATTGATAAGCCTTATAGTTATAATATAGGGGATCAAATAACTATTATTGCAGATAAAACATCATCTTTTAGTAGTATATCTAGAAAAATTGATATATATAATCTAGGAACTAATGAAGAGCCTGGTATATATTCTGTTGTAAATACTATTCAAAATGAAAATACCAGTGATATATATCTTGATATAAATATACAAGACACTGTAAATGAACAAAACTTAGATTTTAGGTCGGTTAGTAGGTTTAGGAATGCAGATTGGAGAAGTGGTCTTTGGTTTAATGGATTATTTGAGAACGGTATATGGAAAGGTGGTGTGTGGTATGATGGTGTATTTAGTGCAGACTGGTCATAAACTAATTTTAAAAAATAATATATAGTATATGATAAAAAAATGGACAGACTACATAAAGGAAGACATCAAACCAGACTTTGTTGCTGAAGATGATAAGTATTTAGAATTGATTGATAAAATAAAGGATATGATAGAGATAACTGTTGAAAACAATGGTGGTGAGTATAGTACTTTTGTAGATTCGTACAATAAATCTCCCGAAGATTTTCAAATAGAAGGACTTATTAATGATTCTGATATATATGATTTTTATTTAATGTATAGAAATGATATAGATGAGGTTCTTAATGATATAAAATACTTTGATGAGATACCTACTGAAAATAACTCTTTCGGGTTGTATGAATATACATTAAATGGAACTAAAAGGACGATAACGGAAATAATTAAAATGTTGTAAGTGAATATTTTTATGAGCAGTGTCGTAAGTATGTAAAGTTTTGTGAGTAAAGAGGTACTAAAGAAATATATATACATTATAAAAACACAATTTAACTAAATGGCTAAAACACCTCTTTATAAATCATTAAAACAAAATGGTACAACATTTTATGCTTTTCCTGGAGCAGCAGAAGACATAAGTGCTGCATACCAAAACAGTAATTATAAAATGTACTTTTCTAAGTATACTTTGCTTAATCTACCAAAACAAGATACTACATCCACATCTAGTCCTAATTATTTTGACTTTGATGTGTTTTCAAAATCCACTGGTGCTAACCCACCTGCCACATATGGTGAGTCAATTGTTGAATCTCTAAGAAATTATGTTGCTAATCAAGAGGTAACTATAAGAGAGTCAAGACTCAATAATACAGAATACTATTATAATAATGAATCATTGGAGACTACCTCTGAAAAGATATTCTGGAAATGGTGTAAAAAATTGAATATACTACAATTAGAACCAGCCTTACCAAGTGATGAATATTTTAGTAATTTAACAGAATTTGAATCTAGGGATATAAATAATGATGAATACTTTCCAGAGTATTTGTGGAAAGAAAGAGAAATAATAGATTGGGACACAGTCACATATAGACAAACAGAAGATACAGATTTTAACTTACCACCAAGGTTAGAAATACAATTTAATGGTACGACTAATTTAATAGAAGGTGATGTTATAAACATATACAATGTGTCTAATTCTGAAATACTAAATGAAGTAAGCCTATCTGATGCTGACACAGAGCAAGGTGTTAATACAAAAATATTAAAAAGTTTTCCTAGCACTGGTACTGTTGGACAAAGAATAATTGTTGATTTAGAGTCTACTTTAAGTGATACATTAGAAACTACTGGTCAAGCTAGATTAGTTTATAATAGGCTTGTTCAATATGTTGGAGAAATAAATGGAGTATCCAATGTACAAGAAGCTAATAGGTCTTATACAGAGGTTTATGCTCATATACCAGACCACACAGGAAAGACTCCCGATGTTTTATTCAGAACTCTATCTGATGAGAATTATAAACCAAATGTAACTTTTCCAATAATACCTAATCAGTACCAACCAGAGATAAGAGGTGCCGAACTTTTCAACTCACCAATAGTAAGTTCTAACCAAAACTACCCAGGTGGATATTTTGGACAATTTGATACACTAGATTTTACATACAGAACATCAAATGGTGATTCTCTAAGAAGGAATGGAGATTACTATGGTGTTAAGGGTGATATAAATAATCCAGTTATTGATAATACTAAAATTGACGGTGTTACTTTGGACTTTGACACTAGTCATTATGTCAAAATGAATATACCCAACAGAACTGTTAGTAATTTTGATCAGTTTAATGCACTTAATGTTAATAACGAACCACCTAGAGATTTTGAATTTAATGCAATTTTATGGTACTATTCAGTAGAGGATAATAATGGTAATACAACTACCAACTTATACGGTATATCATTTTTAGATAATCCTAGCAATAGCTTGAGTGGTGATAAGGATATTAAGTTCCCTGCTATTAAAAAATTAGTAGCTAATGGGGAGCAAGATGGTACATCATATGCATTTAACTTAAGTCTTAATTTTAATATAATAAATGATAACCCAACCGAAACTTATAATCCAGAAGCTATAAATTCTATGTTTAGTATGAATTTATTCAATAAAGCTATGCAATCCTTATCATCTACTAATGATAGCTTCTTAAAGACAATTGCAGAACAATCTTTTGTTAGAGATGAACTAAATTCATTGAAAGGTCTTTTATATACACAGACTGATTTGAATACTATAAATACAAAAATAAGTAGTTTAGAAAAGTTATTAAGTTTATATACTACGAACCAAATCGAAAACAGTAGTAGTATTGAGGTTGTTGAGATGCCTGGTAATCCCCCAACGTTTCAATTAATAAATGTTGATAATAAATACGATAAAGTAGACAATATATTATCTAGTGAATTATACACACAAGATGGTATAGTTTCAACAAGTTTATTAGTTCCTAGAAATAGAGACTTTCTTATAAATATTAAAAATGATGACAAAATACAACTAAACCTAGATAATAATGATAAACTTACTATTATCTTAGATAAAGATTTATCACTTATGCAAACTTTAGATATTAATATTACAGGGACTGTAGAATCTACACAAAATAAAAAGCTAGATATATTTATGGTATCAAATGCTGGATCTAATAATAATGAACAAACTGAGACACTTTTAATTGGGGGTATTAATTTACCAGTATATTATAATTCTAATACAGAACTTCCGAATTCTTCTTATCTATGGGATGGATTTGATTTTAATATAGATTTTAGTAAACCCATAACACTTATATCAGATAACCTTATTCAACTATCATTAGAAGAAAATCCTATATTAGTGAAAAATTCTTTAAATACTGGTGATTCATTACTTCTTAATAATTTATTTTTTGGAGAGGAATCTATTTTTGATTACTCTGGTCAGTATATTTTAAATTCAATATCTGGTAATGAAATAGTTATTGATATTAGTTCTAATAATGATTTAGTAAGTACTTATATAGGTCAATCACCATTTGTAATACATAATCCAACTCACGTTCCACCTTCTACTTTATTGAGTAATAAACCTTATTTTTCACTAAATAAAGGTTCTAGTATAAAAGTTACTAGAGTCAGTAACTCAGATGAATTAAATGAAAGGTATCAAATTAGCATCAATAGATTAAATTAAGTTTCTGATTTTAATATATAAATAAACAAAAGTGATATTATGAGTGTATGTGGAAATTCTTTATTTGATAATGGCTTTAATTATATAAAGCTTAATAAAAGCGACTTTGTTGCTGTTGAAGAATCTAATACTATGGAACGCCTTATGTTATCTGGGTTAAGAATACCATATACACAAATATTGAAAGGTAAAATAATACTGAAAAAAGGAGAACAGAATTATTTACTCAATCATTTAGGATTGGGTGATAATGTTACATTTTTAGCTATGAAAGTTATCTATGACTTCAAATCTGTAATAAAAGAAGATAACTACTTAACATGGAGTCCTTACGATAATTTGGAATATGAAGGTGTTGTTTCAGAGATGATGGTACTTACTGGTAATACAACTAAACGTATACCACAATTATTTATATCAAATCCAAATGAAAAATATAGTGTTAGGTTAGAAGTTATGTTAGCCATTATTGATGATGAATCTTCTTTCTTTGATTATAGACCAGTTGTGTATTTCACAAATATAGTAGATGTTATAAACATGGAATATATAGATGCTAATAGTCCAGATGTTGTAAAACCTTATAATACAGCTGTTGCTGATGAATTCCAATATATTGACTCTTTTATTAGTGATGTCACTAAAGGAACATTAGTTAGTAATATTGTGAATGATGTTAGAGATTCTAATAACAATTCCTTTATCTACACAGATGATAATTTTATTCTTAAAAATAACATTGGAGAAGAAATAGATACAATAGATTCTGCTGGTGAATATTACCTTACATTTAATATTACTGATAGTCTAGGAAATTCTTTAAAACCAGTAAAGAGTGTAAAAATAACTTTTACTGATGATTAAAAAGTTTAACGAATATTATAAGTACAAAGGATTATCAGAATCTTTAGTACAGACAGAAATAAGTAAAGCTGGTAAAGGCGTTTTTAAGTCGTTTTTAAAGACTTTAACTGCTTTAGGTTACAAAGACATATCTCAAGACTATAAACACTCTAAGGATGGCTTTATAGCCTATTTTGAACAAGAAGAAGTAAGTTCTTTTGAGGCAAGGACTATATTTAAAAGATTTAAGTCATTAACACAGTATATCGGTTTAATTGATGGTTCTAAGGATAAATTAAAAATGTTCTTTGGTATTAAAAATTCGGCTAAATTGGAATACGGCATATCTTATGAGGATAAACTATTACCAATAGGTAGTTTTAAATTGTCTAATTCCACTATAAAATGGGTGCTTGGTCTAGACTCCAAGTCTTCAAGTTCTTTTAAAAAACTAATTGTTAATATATCATATAATGATTTACTTACTTTTGGTAGAATAAAAGAAGATATGAGGGATTATAAGCCTGGATTCTATAGCAAAAGGTCTTATCCAACTATAAGTGATAATGTTATAACATTTGGATATAAAGGTTTTGGTGAATGGGTTAATGGTAATTTTAGTGATGAACAGTTGAAAGAATTAAAGTCTAATCTAAAAAAATGGATGTCTAATAAAAAATGGAAGAGCAAGGTAATGATTAAATTAGATACTAGTAATTTCTGGATTAACATTCATTTTAAGACAAAAAATTAATTATATTATTATTATATCATGATGTTGCATGTTTTTAAACTATTTCTAACTAAAACATTAAAAGGAGATGTGTATAGAAAATATATAATACATGTACGTATATTTAATATCATCCGAAATAAATAATGAAAAATTATATAAAATAGGAATCACTCGTAGAGAAGTCAAAAAAAGGTTGAAAGAACTAAAAACTGGTAATCCAGCTAGTTTAAAAATAGTTGAAATATTTGAATCAGAGTATGGTACTAAGATAGAATCGCAAATACATAGATTATACTCATTTAAAAAAATAGGTGGGGAATGGTTTGAACTAGAAAATGAAGACATTGTTAATTTTATATCTATTTGTAAGAAAATTGAACATAATTTAAAACTTTTAAGTAATAATACATATATAGTAGACAGAGGATATATTTAAAAACAAATGTAAATATGCAAACAATTAAAGAAAATGCAATAAGGAATTACGTATCCGACATAGATTTCAAGTCAGAAAACTGGTCTTTGAAATCTATAAAAGAAGATTTAAGAAAATTTCTAGGAGAAGAACCTGCTATAGATGTAATATACGTAAAAGATGTAATGATTAACGAAGCTACAAACAAATCAGTTGAGTTCTTGAATGTAGATAAGGTAGAAATAATATTCTATGATACGGATGAAAAGTTTAAAAAAATAACAATAAAACCTTAAATACATGACATCATTCAATAACAACCATAGCGACTATTATCTAGATATTAAAAAAGTATTAAAAATAAGAAATATTAAAAAGTTTGAAATGATAAACACTTATTATAGAGATGCTTTAATGTGTTATGACCAAGGCCTTAATAAACAGGCAGACTCCTTGTTTAAAACTTTGATTATAGGGGGCTATCTAAGAAGTTATGATAAAGATGTTAGGGATGAAAAATTAAAAACATTAAAAGAGTGAGTGATATAAAAAATAAAATATCAATAAATATAATAGATTATCTAGGAAAACATGAGGGTGGAGTAATAACTTTGCTATCTTTGGGTCTTGATGGAACATTCTATGAAGCTACCTTTTTCTATACAGAAGATTTATTAGTATTAACACCAGATAAAGAATTAGAGAAAGAGCTTGAATGTGATATAGAAGATTATGAAGGCTACACTGAACTTATGATTAGTATTATTAAGAAAGTAGTACCGTATGATGAGATAATAAATATAGTTGATGATTTCGAACCTAACAAATACGACATCTATTTAGATAAAAACAACAAAGAAGATAAAAAGTAATAATTTAAAATTTTAAAAAATGCTTATAAGCGAAATTGGTATAAAGGGTTATAAATCTTTTGGTAATAATGAACAAGTTCTAAATCTATCAACTGATGAGGGAAAATTAATCCTATTGACAGGGAACAACGGACATGGTAAATCATCTCTTTTGGAGAGTTTTGAATATACATTATATGGAAAAGTTAAATCAAACAAAGCTAAGAAATGGTACAAGTTAGGGACATTACCAAATAGAATAAATGGTGAGTTATTGAACAGAATAAAATTCAAATCAGAAGGAGTTGATGTTGAAGTCAAAAGAGGTATATCACCAAATAAATTAGAGTTGTGGGAAAATGGTGTCTTAAATGAGAGGGCTGGAAAGGGAAATATAAACGATAAAATAGAAGAATATGTTGGGGTTGATATAGAAACTTTTAAATCATTTATTTCAATGTCTATCAATGATTTTAAAAACTTCATATCTTTAACAAAGGAAGAAAAGCAACTATTATTAGATAAACTATTTAACCTAGAAGTTATTAATATCCTAAATGGTATCCTAAAGGAACTAAATAAGGTTAATAAAAATAAAATAACGTCCTTAGATTCTGAAATATCTACATTAGAACAGTCTATAGATTCCATAAAAAAGTCAATAAAAAAATCATTGGAACGAGAGAAAGAAAATTTACAATCAGATATTGATAGCATCACAAATGAAGCAAACTCTAAGAAGGAAGAATATACTTTATTAAAATCTAAAGTATCTAAAATACAAGATAAAGATTCTATTTTGTCTAAAGAATTAGATTCTGAAAATAGACAACTTATAAATACAAACAATGACATCAGAAACGTCCAGAAAGAAATAAACTTATATAACTCTGGAAAATGCCCAACATGTGCCACTGATTTTAACTCTGAGAAATTTCTAGATCTTAAATCATCTTTATTAGAGAAAAAGAAAGGATATGATGCCATTGCTATTGAAATAAAAGAAAATATACAATCTTTAAAAAATAAGAAAACTAAATTAGATGGCATATCCAATTCAACTAGTGAGTCTTTTAATGATTTGAAATACCTTCTTAAAAATTATAAAACAAAGATTGATGATTTTAAATCTAAACAAAAGGCAAACTTAAAAGAAGAAGACACATCTAACATATCTGAGTTTAAAGAAACCATTAAGGAACTTAGTAAGAAGAAAGAAAAGAGTTCAGAAGAAATAACTAGTAATAAAGAAAAAGAACTTTATTACAAAGAGTTAAATAGAATACTTAGCGAAGATGGTGTTAAGAAATCTATAATAACAAATATAATAAAACCTATAAATCATTTCATAGGAGAGAATATTAAAAAAATGAATCTAAACTTTGAAGTTAGATTAGATGAAACATTTACAGCAGAGATAAAATCATTGGGAGCAATTGTTGATCACGATTCTCTATCTACTGGGGAAACAAAGAAAATAAATATATGTATTTTAATTGCTTACTTAAAACTTATAAGAACTAAAAAACATATTAACATTCTTTTCCTAGATGAGGTGTTCTCTTCATTAGACTTAGAGGGCATAGATTCTATACTACTATTGCTTAAATCGTTTGCAAATGACTATAACATTAATATATTCGTAGTCCACCATGCTATACTAAGCCAAGAAATGTTTGATAATATAATACAAATAAATAAAGACATTTTTTCTAGTATAGAAGAACTAGAATATTAAATAGATAAGTATTGAGTAACTATACATTGTTGTATGTCTAGTATGATTTAATAATAAAAAAACTTTGGATGAAGACGAATAATAATATCTTCTTGAATGATGACAAAATGGTTGATGATGGGAAGACAAATAACCTATTATGGTTTGGTAACTGCTTGGAAGAAATGAAACGAATACCAGACAAGAGTATTGATTTTATTTGTTGTGATTTACCTTATGGTATGACCGCACCTAAATGGGATGAGATAATACCCTCTGATAAACTTTGGGAGCAATACAATAGAATTATATCCAAAAACGGTACAATAGCCTTATTTGCTTCCCAGCCCTTTACAACGAAAATAATAAGTAGCAACGAAAAGGATTATAGATATGTTTGGTATTGGGTAAAAAATCAAGCAACAAACTTTTTTCACGCAAAACGTATGCCTACAAGAAAAGTTGAAGAGATTGTTATTTTCAAAAAGGGAAAATATTACCCACAAATAACAGAAGGACACGAACCGACAAATAGTGCGAAAGGATGCTCTAATGGAACAGCCTATCACGGGACTAATAAGAGAGATTATAAAGGTGGAAAAACAACAAGATATCCAACTAATTTACTTGAATTTAAGTGTGTTGATAATTATAGTAGAATACACTCTTCCCAAAAACCAATAGACTTGATAAAATACTTAATTGAAACATATACTGATAAAAAAGATACTGTTTTAGACAATACTTGTGGAAGTGATACAACAGGAATTGCAAGCTTTGAACTTGGTAGGAATAGTATAAGTATTGAGAATAATTTGTCTATTTATAACCTTGCTATAAAAAGAAGGAAAGAAAAGAATATTAAATAGATAAGTAATGAGTGACTACAAATATATAAATAAGATAATGATTACAGATAATCTATATAATCTAGATTATCTCAATACTTTACACACAGGAGAAGGTATATCTATGGACTTTTGGTCAAAATCGTTTTATAATAATTATAATAACAAATATAAACAATATAACTTATTAAGAGACAAGGTTATAAGAGAAACAAATGATTCATCTGATAAGACAATTATTATTCAGAACAAAAATACAAAAGGATTAAAATATATAAGCAATTTGTATATTAATCTTAAAAAAAATCCTAGATGGGTAGATAATATTGTTAGTATAGAGATGTTATCGTTAAATGTTCCTAGTGAAGTATTAAGTGATTTTGTTGCTTTAACTAATTATACAATTAAGAAAATAGAAAACTATTTATATCAGGCATGAATAAACACTTAAACTATTATTCTGTATTAGAAGTAAGTCATTTATCGAGTGATAAGGAAATAAAAAAAAGCTATCATAAACTTTCATTTAAATATCATCCTGATAGGAACAAGGATATTGATCCCACTCTTTTTAATGCAATAACAGATGCTTATAAAGTACTTTCTGATAATAACAAGAGAGTGGAATATGATAATCAATCAATATATGGCAAAGACTATAATGAGGAACTTGAAATGTTCGATGTTGATTATGACTTTGATTATGACAAGAGTAAGCAGAAATTAGAAGATTTTAAAAACAACCAAGTAAATAATATACAAATAGAGGTTGATGATAGTTTTAGTGGTAATCTAAAATATGAGAGATGGATTAGATGTAAGACTTGTGATGGTAATGGCAAAGATTTGAATTCTAAGATAGAAATAAAAGATAATAAAGGAAAGGTCATTAGAACATTCGATCCTGATGATGGTTGTGATTTCTGTGAAGGTACTGGGAAAGAATATAATGGACAACCATGTTCTTTTTGTTTTGGTAAAGGTCAAGTTGGTCTAAATAGATGTGGAAAGTGTAAAGGTGAAGGAAGAATTTTTGGTCTACAAAAAGCCAATATTAAACTAAGTGGTGAAATAACTAAATTTAACTCTATGGGTCATTTTTCTAAATCTGGTAAAGTTGGATATTTATTAGTTATCAAAAAGTAATAAAATTATCTTCCACAAGGTAATACACCACTAATTACAGTACCATTATCTACTTCTAATGATCCAAATCCATTAGACACAAATCCATTAGCACCTATACTTCCAATAAAGTTAGCATATACTTTTGTAGAACGTTCAAATATATCATTATTTGTATAATAGGATAATGTAGACTGGCTTTGACATGCCAAAGCTGATGTACTACCTGAACTTAAATTATGAAGAAATAATGTCTCTTCATCATTTCCACTAGATGTTTGTGTTACTTCTTGTGTAACACTTAAATTTCCATTATCCTCACTAGCCGTTATAATACCTACTCTAGGACCAGATGTGGTGTTCTGTAAGCGTGAAACAACCACATCTTTAGTACCAAATGAACTGAGTGGTGATACACTTAACCAAGAAGGAGCATTAGTATCAATAGACCAATTAGTATTACTAGCTACTTCAATAGTATAATTTCCCCCATTAGAACTAACTTCTCTGGTAGCACTAGAGACTTGACCTTCGTTAGAAATAACCAAATAAGGTTGATCACCAGGTTGTGTAAGTGTATAAGTTGCTTGGAGGTTACCACCAACTTGTGACACAGTAATAGTACCATCTCTCTCACCAACTCTAGAATTTCCTTGATAACTAAAGCTATAATTAGCATTGCCCTCTCCACTCTCTACTGTTAAATCATTAATCCAAGGTGCTGACTTACTAACTGTCCAAGTTCCATTAGAAACTATTATAAAACTACCATTACCACTATTATTATTAGGTAGTGTAAGACTTTCTGGTGTCACACTTAACGAAGGTTCATTCGGCTCATTTGGTATATTTCCATAGACCTCTACTGATGCTGTAGTATCTGTATTTATATAAGAATATCTTTCTGTTATGCCATCAGTAGTAGTAAATCTTGTATTAGGTAAAAATAATATAATTGAATTATTTATAACACGATCAATTTCAAAAGAGTTTGGTCCTATTGTATAAGTATCAGAATATTCATCAACTGAATTACTAAAGACAGAATCTCTAAAGCTGATTAAACCATTCACAAATGAATCAGAATCTGCTATTCCCTGTGCATCTATTACACCAGTCCCATTAAAGTTTATAGATAGTGTTTCTGAAAATGTTATATTTTCACCATTGACACCTAATTCAAAATTTATATTTAATCTAATAGGCATATACGCATTTTCTAAGAATTCTATTCCTGAAAAGTCTAGTCTTATACGATGATTATCACTTCCTAAAATTCTAGGAACAAACAAAACAGGTATTTCTATAATCAAATTAGGATCATCTCCTGGTGATGGATCATCTGGCTCATCATCACTTGGTGGTTCGGGTACATCAATTATTCCTATATCTATCCCAGAGTTACCAAAATCTATATCACCCGTGTTCAAACTTATAGTTCCTAAATTTATATCGATATTATCAATAAAATCAAAGTCATTATCTGTATAATCTATATATGGTGAAACACCAGTAAATGGTATCTGAATGCTTTTATTTATATTATCATCTCTAAAATACTTGAAGAAAGGTACCATGTTTATTTCAAGTAACTTCAAGTTATCTATTATAGTGGAAGTTTCTAACTCTCCTAATAATCCACTACCCCTTATATTCATAGATAAATGCCTTTTGTTGAAAAAGTATTCAACCTTTCTCTTTCTGGGTGTTATTATGTGGTTTATGTTCTTATAAATTGGTAAGTAGGTAGATGGTCTTAATTGTATAATTTCTTGCGTTTCACCACTTTGTAACTCAACATTTTCTAACCTAGATGTTTTGTTTATGTTATCAAAATGTATTGTAGGCTCAGGTGATAAACTAGAAGAGAAAGTATTTCCACCAAATTGAGAATCTATCGGAAACCTATATTCATTTTCCCCAGAGTTATATTCAACCAAATCGAATTCAACAAGAGTATATCTATTTCTAGCTATATCTGCCCTATCCCTTCCTAATACATCAACAAGTGGTTCGTCTAAGTCCAAAACACCACCTTGTCCACTAGACATCATTTTAAGTTCTTCGCCTTGTATAACTGTAAATCCACCTAAACTTTCTGTCCTATCAAATGTTAGACTAGGGGTAATAGAACTTGTTGAGTTCTGTGGTATAGAGAATGACCATCCTTTTTCTAAAAATAAGTCTAAATCATCACCTGATGGTCCAAAGAAATCCTTAAATTCGGAAGATTCACCAATGTAATCACTAAATATCTTAAACTTTGTACCAAGACTATATAGTCTTTTGTTTAAAGAGAAAGAATCCCTAAAATTAGAACTACTAGATAATACATCATTCGTTGGATAACCATATAAGTTATTCTCTGAAAAATACTTTCTAGACACCTTATTCAATACTGTTTGTGGTTTGCCGATATTAACAGCAGTATCTTCATAGTAGGTAACATCCAACCAAGAGTTATAGTTAAAAACTGCTAGAGAGTTAAGCGTTTTATTGGAAGTTAGTCTAGATACATTATTGCTTTTAAAATCCATATTTTGTATAAGACCAGTTGAATAACCAGTTTTGTAAGTCCCACTTTCATCAGTAACACTCTGCCCCCATTCTTGATCTAATATAACTTCAAAAGAATTTTTTATCTTTATTACACGATGTTCTCCATTATATTCAGTGTTAACTGTTATATCATCGTCTAATATAATTTCTATTATATCATTTACCGCTAGATTGTGTTTTAAATCTGTTTTAATAGATAGTAAACCATCTTCATAAGATGTAGATATAAAATTTCCTGTCAAATACTCAACGCCCTTAAAGTGTCCACCATCGTAAATACCATCAATCCAATGTGTGTCTAACATTTCAGTTATAAGTGGATATCCTTTAAATAGTCCATAATTCCATATACCTTTAAAATACCCATTTAGAAAACCACCTGATAGCCACACATTTCTAGTTATCATAATTCTATGATTTTTGGAATCTCTTTCTATTCTTCTCAGTGGGAATGTTGTTTCTATATCTATATCTATAAACTCATCACCAATTCTAATTATTGTATACAATCCCCTTAGTATCTTCCTATTGTCGTTTATGTCTACACCAACTATATTACTTATTGATATCTTATCACCAATTTTTAAACTTTCTTTTGTTGATAGAGCCTCGCCAACTAAACCCAAACCTATACCAGATATACTTGATGCGTTTATTGATTCACTCGGACCAGATATTCTAACTACCCACTTTATATCAGAAAATGTTTTTACAGAAAATAACACATCGTGCATCTCTCTCATATCATCATCATTCCTATATCCACTATTCCATACACCATTCTCCCATATTCCTGACTTAAAATAGGAATTTCCTATTTTAGATGTTAATTCACTCGGTATTAAATTGCTACCAGGAAGGGTTTTTATGTTATCAGGATCTGTATTATTTCGTATTATTTTACCAGTTCCCACAATTGTTGAAAACAAACTATTTCCCAAGTCACTAACCACTATGTTTGGTAATGTTACATCAAATAATTTATTATTATTATCTGAATATCCACCTCTTATTTCTATGTTAGATATTGCAATTACTACGTCTTTGTTGAGAGCTGCCGTGTCGCCTACAAAAACCACATACTTATTACCAACTAAACCTATATAATCAGCACTGTAGCTACCTTCACCACTTAAATAAGCTATTAGTGTAGAACTATCTAAGTATCTATCAAACCCATCCACTAGTGGTCTTTGTGGTGGTTCTATATCAGATAAATAAACTCTAATACCAGCATTTTCATCAGTTGTTATACCATTATCAACTCCTTTAGTATATTGGAATGATAAATTAAAGTCTTGAAAGCCAATATATCTAGACAAGTGATTAACATAATTATATTCCCTTTTTTCCTCCTTGGGTATTCCTCCAGCTGGTGAAAACGCTTTATTAACATTGGCTTCCCTCTGATGATACCATATAAATGCAGAACTGTTATTATCATACCTCCATCCGTTACAATATAAATTTTTATTACCTAATCCTCTGCTATTTAACAGACTAATATCTGGATTATCATTTATCCAAGATAAACCACACATAATCCACTCTAGTTCAAAGAGTTCCAAATCTTTTATCCCAAAATCACTACCAAAGCTATTATTTGCAACTATATTTATATAATTATTAGTTGTTGCATTATTTATTGGTGAAGAGTTGAAATATATATATCCATCTTGGTTACCAAAGCTAGACTGTCCATTTGTCTCATCGAATTTTAATCTAAAGCTATCCTCCCATAGAACACTCATTATTACATTTTGTGAAATAGACATATCTGTTAAGTTAGAAATGTGTATCTTGTAGTAGTAAGATTTGTTTTGCTTAAGTTCGCTGGGTTTGTTTAAGTATATTAAAGGACTAGCACCAGATACCTTAAATATCTTATCAGTATTAAAATCCCAACCTGGTCCAAACCATATAACATCTTGTTGCTGTATTGTCATGCTCTATATATTATTTATCTACAGTTGGTTATCTATATTCTCAAATTAATTATTGAGGGTTTGTTAAATCACATAGACCAGCTACACCATTGAATTGTCCGTCCACGACCCTTTTCCAATAAAATTCTTTAATGTAGATACCAGTTAGTGCAGGTGTGTTTCCAAATTCATCTGTAAATATTACATTACCAAATGTCCAAGTTTGATTATCTGTCCAAACATTAATAGTTGTTCCACCATTTCCAGCACAGGCGTTGTTAGATGTGTCATAACGACCCACTAAATGTGGGAACAGTTCTATATTATTACCACTCTCTTGTGTTAGTCTTTGTATTCTTTCTATATTTGTTCCAATTATATTAATATCAGTAAATCTTTCAGCACCACTATTAGACCCATACTCAACCAATATTGTACCACTTCCATTACCATTAGTAGGTGATATATTTTCAACCCAACTACTACCAGCTGAAACATTCCAAGAAACATTACTTGTTAATACTAGATTATAACTACCAGGGTTACTACCGACTGTCTTGTTACCTTCTATTAGTATGAAAGGTGGTTGTGTACCATTTTGATTCAAAGTAAATGTTCTTACAATACCAAAGCCACTTATCACTATCGTTGCTGTTCTAGGTGAACTTTGTGTGTTTCTTACAAATTCAATATTTACACTTTCATTCAATCTTCCAGATGATGGATTTGTACTAACCCAAGAAGATGACCCAGCAGATATGTTCCAAGATATGTTACTAGTTATGTTTAATATATAATTACCTGCCTCATTTTGTACAGTTTCCTCATCACTTCCAATTTCTAGTTCTGGATCACCATCAATTGGTATAATCTCAACAATTGAGGGCAGTGGTAAGAAGTCATTCTCTCCAATATCAGCAGTATCAACAGGCTCTTTTGCATCTGCTATACCACCTTCACTTGCCATTATTTCTGGTTCTGCAAAGACATTCCATATATGACATTCGTTAGAAACAGTTATATCAATACCTCGTTTTATCAACTCAGCATCAAAATTATCAGTTACGCTTCCATTATACTCTATGAATGAACCATACCAGTTACCATTTCTCCAAGTTCCATCTTCCCAAAATATATTATAAGCATTCATATACAAGCACGTCCCATTTCTCCATACCATACCATATGCATTGCCTTTATCAAATATACCATTTTCCCATATTGATATATGAAAATCACTACCTTTTAATTCACCATTTCTCCATATACAACTATCGTTTGTATTAAATGTTTTGTTTGGATCATCCTCAACATTTCTAAACTCTCTATCTACAAATGGATTAAATGAACTATTTATAAATCTACCATTGCCAAACTCACCGTCTAACCAAACAGAATTTACCATATCAGCATTCCTATTATCAAATATTCCACCTTGCCATAATACACCATCTAATATAACTTTATTAACATTTGGTCTCTGATTACTTTTGGTTGCTTTTGTGAAGAATTTCTTATTATTAGTAACTGCACCATTTCTCCATAAACCATAAAAATCTCTATTGCTTCTTAAAAAAGAGTCAACAAATACACTTGCGTTTTCACTTTTATCCCCTTCATATATATCACTAGAAATTGTATCTAATGATTGCCCAGAACCTTTAAACATACCATTAGTAAAAATTCCATTATTCCAGACTTTTCCTTGAAATTCACCACCATTAAACTCCCCATCCCACCATGACGGATTATTAACACTACTTGCGTTACCAAAAACACCACCATTAAATACACCACCTTGCCAAGCATAATCTAACCTATTATTAGAAGAATCTTCACCAGCTGTTGATAAGAATACACCACCATTAAATTCACCACCTTTCCACTGCGTATTTCCATTTACTTCACCACCATTAAATCTACCATTATTCCATATTGTAATATTTTCAGACCCAAGAATACCACCATTAAATTCACCATTGTTCCAAGTTATTATAAATGTGTTATTTCTTGCACTAAAAAGATTTGGACTTTGTGATATAAGAGCTGCATTATCAACAGTTGTATTTTTAATTGTACCAGAGTATATGCGAGTATCGCTAGTTCTTAGGGTTTTCTTCCCAAGGACACCACCATTTATAAAACCAGTATAGAACTTAGAATTATAGAAATTACCTCCTTGAAACTCACCTGACTGCCAATCACTTTTTCTAAATTCACCACTTCTAAAAATACCATTTACCCATGCGTATATATTATTTTTTAACAAAGTAGTGCTTGTTCTAACGCCATCTGATGTAGTTATAAATGTCAAACCATTCCTGTAATAAGAAAGAATTGAATTAGAATTATATTCAGGTGATTCAGGTGTTGCTATCCCATTGAAGCTTCTACTATCATAAAAGATACCATCATTGAAAATTCCATTTAACCAGGTAGATTGTTTAAAAACACCATTGTTAAAATCTCCACTTCCCCACACACTATTATATATTATCCCATTTTCAAAAACATCACTTCCTTCTGAAAAATTTGAATTCATATATGTTGCTTTTGATAGTATATTATTTAAATTTTTAAATATACTATCCGATATAACTAGACTTTTTATAAGTGATAAGTTGCTGAAATCAATGTCTCTTACATCATAATCATTATTTTCTATTAATGAATCTTTTATATAAGACCTTCTAAAAATACCACCTTGTATTTTAGATTTAGATATTTTAAGCTTGTGTACATGTGTGTAATTATTATTTAAGTTCCCTTGTGTAAAAGCACCACCAGTATTAGTACTTATAGATGATAGTATGCTATTATTAGTAAAGACTTCCTTTAATAATAACTCACCAGTTGTATCAAAATCATTATTAACCACAGTATAAGTATCTGGTATTTCCAGTATGAGTGGTAATTTATTATATACAATCTGATTAAGATAAACCACATCACCCTCTTTGTAACTATCCTCAATAGATTCCAAGTTATTAGGTTCAGCAGTAGTTTTAATCAATAAAGTACTTTCTGATGGATTTACAGTTATATCATAAAGATTAGACCCACTAACAGACAAATTAGATATGTTATTGTCGTTGTTAAGTTCTATATGATCACCACTAACCCAATCACTATTTTCTATAAGACCACTATCGAAATCAGAATTGACAATAAATGCATTTTCTATATCTACATAATCTCTTATTTTATTAGTAAGGAATAAATTATCTATATTGTTATTAAAAAATTGAGGTGTATTAGTATCGTTGTTAAAATCTAGACCATACCTAGGAACTTCACTAAATGGTATCTCTTGTGTAGATTCTATATCCCTTCTTGACACATCTGATATAGATACTAATATATCTAATGAATATAGGTTTTTGTCATTCTGTGTAACTACTCCATTTTTATATATGTTTGCATCTCTATAAGCAGTGTGTAGGAACTCATTGTCCCCATTTGTTGATAAGAATGATGCCATTTCTATACCTCTTTTATAAAAATCCTTATCTCTCTCGTCAAAACTTTTGTTATAAAAATCTACATATTCTGTCCACGAAGATATTTTAAATCTCTTGTTAAAAAAGTTTAATGGATATTTTAGACTATCCTTTATCCTAAGTCCTTTTATATAAAACTTATCTTTTGACTGTAATGTATTATACCCATCCTCATCTATGTAAAATTTATATAACTTATGACTTACTCTAGTATCTACTGAGTCAGTTAATACAAGTTCGTCATAGTCTAATATCTTTATTGAGTTATCACTCAAATAAACAGAATTTAACATCAGAGACCTATTAAATATTGAATTAATAGATGTTATATTATCAAATTTAGTTTTATTAGAACGGCAATTATCAACCGATGAATTCAAGACCTTTCCTCCGTTAAATTGACAATTGTTATAATATCCACCATTCAATTCAAATAAAAATTCTCTATCATTTGATTTTAAATAGTCTTCTATAACAGAGTGATTTACATCACCACCAAATGAAGTGTCATATATGTTACCATTTTCTATAATTACATCATTTAAATCAGATTTAAATAAGAAATTAAAACCAGATCCGTTATTATTTTCACCATTTATCTTTTCATATGGCTTATTTCCTTCACCAAACTGTGATATAAAACTATCGGGTAGTGTAAATGTTGACTTAATAATACCTTTTAGCCACTTTACATTAAGCAAAGTACCCATATTCCACTCTCCATCCCCAGTCCATGGAATTTTTTTGTTCTTTGTACCATATAGACCACCATTAAACCTACCATTGAATAAACCCTTTCTAAAATTAGATTTGGTTATTATAGCATCATCAAAATCTTTATCAATAACCCATTCCCCATCTTCTACGCTCCACTGATATATACCATCCTCTGTAAACTCATATGCTTTATCTTCATACGATATTAATATATTTCCATTATTAATCCTAACTCTATCATTAAAAGAAGATATAGAATTTGAAACTATATTTTCGTAGCTACTAGATATAAGTGTCTCTGTAACATCAACCCACTCACCCTCTATATTTCTTATATAAAATCCCTCTTTCTCTATACCACTATTAGAACCAAGTCCTTCAAACCCATCATAAGATTTATCAACATATAGTATATTATTCTTACCAGCAGAAAACTTATATTGAAACACGCCACTCCTTGTTGATATTTGTTTACTATATAGTCTAAAGTCTGATACATCTTTTGCCACATATATGTTAAGAAAATTATCCCTTTTATCTCTTTTGAAAGGAAGTTCTCCAGTGTAATTTATATCTAGAACAACTCTACACTTGTCTATGAATAGAATTTTATAACCATCTCTACCTTTCTTATATCTATTATTTATCTTAGTCAAATCTATATCATAAGGACCACCTATTATAAAAACCCTATCTCCTATCTTGTAATTTGTATTTACCTCTGTGTAAAACAATGTTTTAGGTATGTTATTTATATCATATGGTTCTACATAGCTCAAAAGTCTAGGTGATGAAACTCTTTCATTTTCTTGTTCCAAATCTCCTATTCTTTGATTGCTTGTCTTACTTTCTGTCGAAATACTACTCCCAACTAGGTCTAAATTATTTTTATATTTAAATAAATCAACTGCACTTAGTAAAATAGGCTTTTTTGATATAACATCCTTTAATGTTGGTGTCTCTATAGGGACAAACTTTACATTTCCTATATTAACAGACATTTTTTTAATACTCGAAGTATTGGTATTAACCACAGTCTTTAGATTTTTTAAGTCTAACCTTTGTTTATCATTCCTAGCTCTTTCTTCATTATAATTTTTAATATCATCAACTGTGATATTAAAAACAGATGCTAACTTCCTCAAAAGTTCATCTGTTGGTCTTTTTATATTACTTTCTATATTCCTATAAGCCTTTTCGAAAACTTTTAACCTTTTGGATATATCTTTAATACTAATGCTCTGGTTTTCTCGTATGTTTTTGATATTAGAACCTAATGACATTATGTGGGTAGTTATTTTTATTATATATTATTTGATACATGGTTTCTATCTAGTTTTAAATTAGTATATTTGTAATTATATTCAAAACAAATGAAAAACATAGACATATATAAACAAATCGTGAACAGTCATTATGGTTCTTTTGGTGGTAATCTTACTAGTAATGAATACAAAATAATTAAAAAGGTAATTACAGATACTATAGAGAAAGAAAATAGGGAAAAGGTTCAAAAGGAAAGAACAGAAAAATTAAAAAAAAATACTAGGATATAAAAATAATTTAAATAACGAAAAATGAGAGACGAAGGATATTACAAAAGCAATATATATAATAATCATATTGAAAATTCAAAGTATTATAACAAATACGAAGAATACAAAGATTATGAACAATTAACTAAACTTTATGACCTTTATAATAAAATTAGCAAAACCAAAACACTAGAAGAAATGTTAAGAGAAGAACGTGCAGAAAAATTAAAAAAACTATTGAAATAATTATTCAAATTCTTTTCTATCATTTGATATGTAAAAATCATCAAAGTTAAAGTATTCATTATAAACATCCTTAACCTTATCAATGGTTATATCATCTAATACATCATATATAGAATAACCCTCTGGTGATATCCATCTACCTACATTACTATATCTTAATATTTCATCCTTTTTAGCTCTCACTACAAAATATTCTTTAATCAAATCAAATCTTTCTTGTGTTAAGAATTCTTCTGGCTTTCTCATTACATCCTCAATACTATCAACTAATGTGTTAAAATTCTTATTAGAAGTTTGTGTTGCAATATTAACAATAGCTTTATCATTTACTCTAGATAGATAGCAATGTATATAATACACCAAACCTTTTTTCTCACGTATTTCTTGATACAGTGGAGATTTTAGCCCAAGGGATAACATAGCATTTATGAAGTGTACATATCCAAAATCTTTATCTATAACAGGTGATAGGATAACCAAGGAAGTCTTGTCTTTATAATTGTTATTCAATTCATAAGTTACATCATGCTTACTATATGATAGTTCGTGGTCTATTTTTCTTTCTTTAAAATTTATTAAATTACTTTTAAAGTCACTTTTTTTAGATACGTTTATTATCTTAGATGGGTTGGCATACTGTAATTCGAAATAATTCAAACAATCCATAAACTTTAAATTCTCTAAATCTTCCTTAACACCTATCGGTCCATAGTTATTAAATAGCTTTCTATACAAATTCATTTGATGTGATGCTGTTTGGTCATTAAATGAGTCCATGTATTCCTCTAATACAATATTTCTTTCATTTTCAAACTCACTCTTTTCAACATCAAAACCACCTAATAAGTCCACAAATTTATACTTCCACTTATTTACCTTCTCATCTAACCCAGTTATGAAAAATACTACTTCATTAGAAGATGTGTATGCATTCCAGTCAATGCCATCTTTGTCAAAGCTTTCTTGTAAGTGATCGAAGTTTTTGGTCATTAAGTGTTCCATTAAATGTGTTATTCCATATATTCCTTTTTTCTCCAAATTAGTAGAACCTTCATATACTACATAAAATCCAGATAAATCGGTTTGTGACTTTAAGTTTATTATCATAATTTATTTATTTTTTATATCTTATATATTAATTTGTTGTATATTTGTTTTTATAGAAAATATAAATTTAAAAAAATGGAAGTAAAATTAATACTGAATGGTCATTTGTTAAATAAACTTATGTGTGTTAAGATTATTAGGAACCATACTAAAAAGGGACTCATTGAATCTAAGAAATTAATGGAGGTATTAGTCTCTAGTGGTAAAGTTTTTTCCACCTTCACAAAGATAGTAATGTAATTAATTTTACGTCCGATGTGAGAGAAAATTTAGAGGATGTTGTTGTTGATATAAAAAGTTTCAATAGAAAAAAGAAGTTAATACAGTTAGGTATTGGAAATGAAGACACATATAAAGACTTTATTCTAGGAACAATGGATTTCGGAGATTGTGAGACGGAAAGGATATTCGGTATAGCACTGGGACTTATGACAATAGAACAACTTAAAAAAATGGTAGAAGCATATGAAAGTAATATCTAAAATAGACACAAGAATTTTGGTCAAAGGAGGGGAATATGAGGTTAGCACGATGTTCAATAGTGGTAACCAATGGTCTGAAAAAATATATCTAAAAGGTGTTAGTAATTACTATAAACCTAGTGATTTTACTTGCTTAAACAAAAAATCCTTACCAAAAATATATTACCAAGCAGAAAAAGAAAAAATTAATGAAATTAGAAAAGGGTCTTTACTTGAGTGTATTGGTGTTTTTAAATCTCTATTTAAAAATAGAATTTATGTAGTAGAGTCTGTTTTTTATTCGACTACTATCAATACAGATGTGTCTATTAAATTTAAGGGAATTGATAGAGTGTTCAAGTTTTCTAAAAACAATTTCAGAGTATTATCAAAATCAGAATCAAGGACAACTAATATTAATATAATCAATGATAACGATAATAGAGTGATAACTAGTAATGGTGTTAATTATTCTAAAATTGCCGACACAAGCGAAGTATTAACGAGTATATTTCAATCAGTATGTGACAAGAATAGAAATAATCTATCGATTGAAAAATGGGCAGTTTCTAAAATAAATAACAGATTAAATATCGAAGATTTGGAAAAATATAAAAATATGACATTGGACGAAATATTAAAAATATTAAATGAAAAATAGAAACATTATATACGATAAGCTTCAACCACTTTTTGAAAGATTTGTATTTATAGAAAGTGTGAGTTGGGAGCAATATACACCATATGATTTAGAGTCTAATTTTTATTTAAATAAAGAAAGTATAAAAATAAATAACAACAACATAACTCCACTATTTAATTTAACTCTTAGAAAAATGATAGAGAGTACGTTTGATAAAAATACGGAGTTTAAATCTAAAAAAGTATTTGGAGACCATGTAAGTGTAATAATTAAGAGAGATAAAAGTATAACAGTAAAAGATTTACATCATGTGTGATATATATAATGAAATTTATAACCTTTGTAAAGTAAGGAATAAAGGAAATGTTTATAGAAACACCAAAGAATTGACACCTAGATTAAAATTCATAACAGAGTTACTATCGAGAGAAGGAATCAAATATGAGGTAGATAGTAATAAATCTTCTGATACTTATGTACATAACTTAATTCTAAGAGGTAGTTCTGATAAAATGGTAGTGGCACACCACGATGTACAAAATTATTCAACAGACAATGCTAATGACAACTCTGCATCTGTTATTAATGCAATAGCACTCAAAAAGATAATACCAAGTGTTAATGTTGTTTTATTAGATGGTGAGGAAGTTGGTGGATTAGGATCTAAGCAGTTAGCACAACAGATTAATAACAATTACTTTGGGGATATAAAATGGGTTCTTAATTTAGAACTTACTGGACTAGGTGGTAAAAACTTTTTCATAGGAAATTACAAAGGAGAATTATACAATCATATTAAAGGATTGTTCGATTGTCCCGTATACAATACAATATTCAATGACTCTGTCATATTTAGACAATATGGGATAGATTCAACTGTCATAAATCCGCTTCCTAGCCTACCAAGTGGATTAATTTCCAACATAATACATAATGGTGTATATCTAGATGATAGTATTCTTTTTGACTGTCATACTAAAAGAGATACTATTGATAAAATTAGCACATCCGATATGAAAGTATTCGTTGAAGATATATTGGTACAAATATTAAAATAATCAAAAGGCTTCTAAATTTTAGAAGCCTTTTGATTATTCATAATTACTAATTCTTAATTTGGTGATATTAAGAATATTTTTCTAGATGACCTATCAACATGCAACACTTTAACATCTAAATCTTTTCCTTCTTTAAATTCTTGCGTAAATTTAGCCATTTCGCTAGAGTGTACTAGTCCTACTGTTTCTGAATCTAAGCTTATTAATGCACCAAACTCTTTAATAGCTTTAACACTACCTGTTAAGACTTGGCCAGGTTCTATGGTACTCCAGATATCTTCTGTAACCATTTGTGTCAAGATTATTTTAAATCTTTTCCCCTTTTCTTTGATTACCTCTTTTATATAGAAATCAACTTCAAACCCAGGTTTTATATCACTTATTCTATTCTGCCAGTCCTCATTTAAATTATCCTTGTGAATCATACCAGTAAGACATTTATTAAATTCAACAAAAACTCCAAAAGGTGCAGTTCCTGTCACATGTCCAGTATAAACCTCATCATAGTCTAATGTTTCAACTACCTCTGGGATTAACGTCTGTAAGTACTTTTTTCTACTTACTATATAAGTTCCTTCATGTTCTGAATATGATTCTACTGTTACTTCAAATTCATCACCTATGATAGACTTTGGATTTACTAATTTATTTATACCTGCTAGTGTATTGGGCATAAACGCATCCAAAACAACACCACCTTCTAAAATCTGAACACTATATCCTGCTGGGTTGATGTCCTTTATATAAGCGGTTACTGACTGATTTTTTTCTAAATTCTTGATATTAAGGTGTGCTCTACCCTCAAACAATTGTGCTATACTTCCCTTTATAAAAAAGTTCATAGTATCAACATCGATAATTATAAAATCTATATTATCCTCTATTTCCAAATTATCAATGTGTTTATTCTCACCACTCTTATTTTCTATCCTAACATCATCTTTATAACCCCCAACGCTAAATACGTGTTGATCCGAGGATATACCTTTATAAGTACCATTTACAACATCTCCTTTTTTCGGTGATATCATTTCATAGGAATTATAAAGCTCTTCGAGTTCTTTGTATTCTTTAGGACTCATTTTTAAATCTGCTGGATCTTCAAATAGCAAATCTAATTTTTCTTGTGTTACTGTTTCTATCATATTATTTTTGTTTTATAGGTATTATACTAATTAATACCACAAAAGTTTAAAATATATCAAATTTTTTAATATTATTATTCTTCATATAATCTCTTATCTTAGCAGCTTCTTCATATTTTTCATTAAGAATAGCAATATTTAGTTTATTATTTAACTCATTTGACAACTGACTCTTGCTTTTACCACTAGTCTCTATTAACGAATTGTAATAATCTTGTATTTCAGAAATAGTACCAAACTTAATATCTTCCACTTTTTCTTGACTTTCAAATACTTCATCTATTTTCTTATTCTGTAATACTTTTTCAATAAATTTATCATCAAATGCAGAATTTTCTAGCAAATACCTAGTCAATAGATGTGGTCTATTGTTGAACATTTTTATTAGTAACAGTATTTTATCGTATCTACCTGAGTTATCCATATCTATATTTTTTTAAATCTAATATTAAAATAATATTCAAAACTATATTTATCACTGTCCAATTGATTGAATGTTATCTTTAGTTCATTGCCAATCCCATTAAGGTTACTCTCAAATTTATTATACACATCTTTTACATTTGGGTTCCATGTGTTGTTTAATTTTAAACTAATACTATTATCTATCCTTCTGTGTCTTAAAAACAAATCTATTCTATCAAACTTATATCTATCTAGTACATTTGAGATAATATATGCATTAATACTATCATCAACACTGTCAAAGATAGTTCTGTTATTCTTAATACCTTCAAATGTTCTATACTTTTTTAAATTAGCGTATAAAAAATTCATAAGTATTTTCTCAATTTTTATATCTATAAACCATTTTGAATCACTTCTAGATTTGGATTTGTCCATATAAATACTATGGTTAAGTAATTTATCATCAGATGGTGAAAAAAACAAGGCTTGTGTTGATGACTCTATCGATAAGTTTAATTGCTCTCCAATACTATTTTCGTACCAGATTATGTCATCTTCCCCAACCAATATATTGTCTTCTATCTCTAGCATTTTAGAACCGAAAAATGTACTATCTTCGTCCATATTATAAGATCCATTTATATGATTATTGTGAAATTCTGGTGTTATGTAACTTCTTCTCATTATAATCTATATTTTTTTTCATTTTCTATCTTAACACCCAAAGGTTGTCCTATATTTTGAACAGATATATCTTTTCTTCTATCTATCTTAAGCCTATCCACGTTACTAACACTTTCTATATGAAACTCTTTGTCCCATGTTGATTTAAAAATATTAAAATCTTTAAATGCATAACCATATTCATCAATCATAGGATAAATAGACTCATTATCCTTAGAGTCTCTTAATTTCAAAACAGATCCACCTCTGTTTACTTTTCTAAACTTTCTTTCTCTCATATATCCAAAATTTGTTAATGTAGTATCAAATTTGTAATTACCACCATTAAATCTTATATTAGACTTATCGAATAAGTCTATGTCGTAAAATATAGGCATATAATAACCACTGTACCTATATATAGTATTATTCTGTATATTACTCAATCCGTTGTAATTTTTATAAACTTTTGATTCTGTTTCATTATTGGTTATGCTATATGCAAGAGGTGTCCCATTGTACCAATTTATCATGTCTACACTTCTTATACTACCACCTTCAAGTGCTAGTCTTACTTTTATATTTGGATAGCTAAGTGGTTTATTTATTAATGAATCCGTTTTTATTTGTAACTCATCTGGTAGTTCACAAGTTAATAAATATGGTAGTCTAGTAATATTGTTATCAAAATCATAATCTCTAACAGTTCCTTGTTCATCTATAACAGTATACCTTAAATAATTAATAAATCCATTTTTATCTGATATATTATTTATAGAATTTGATAAATTATTAGCAGTCAATACATTATATAAGTCTTTATAAATATCGTCTCTGTTAACATTGTTTATGTCTGTCAAAGTTGCATCATTTATATAAATATTTACTAATATATTTTTCCATTTTTTGTTTATGTAAACATTTATACCATTTGATAATAAGTCACTTGAATTCACACCATTATCAGACTTAATTTTATAATAGTTATCATTTAATAAGAAAATATCATAGTTATCATCCATGTTGTTAGAAGAATCAAACGTATATAACTCTAACCATAATATAGAAACACCAGGCTCATCACCTATGTCTGTTGTTTCGTCTTCTGATGAAATATACAACTTGTTATTATGTACAACTATGCTATTTATATCATAAGGAAGGCTTGTGTTCCATAGTTCTGCTTGCTTCCATTTTACTGCACTATCAGAAGATAAATTAATCACCTCCCAATACTTTTTATTATCTGGTCTATATTTATTTTCTTTTATTTTGGATCTATAGTATTTGCCTTTGAAAATAACTATGGTAGACAAATCATAACCATTCCCAGTACCTTGTGCACCAAATACAACTCCTGGTTTCCCTAGGGGATTCCAAAAATCAACCAATGTTGAGTTAACATTAAATGTATAATAGAACCTATCTGAATTATAAACAATGTTAAGATTATTTCTTGTAACAAGTAATGGTTCAGAAATAATACTACCAAGAAATGGGGATCCATTTATAGCACCAATAGAAGACGAAGAACCACCAGGAGTATCAAATATTGGAGTATTAAGTGGTGTAAACCCACCAAATCCATATACTGGATTCCAAAATATCGTATTATCTTCAAGTGCTTCCCAGTCTGATAAATTATTATAAGGTGCAGACCTTGTACCATTCTCTAGTAAAGGATTTATTATTATGTTGTCTCTTAGTGCCTTATAAACGATATCATCGAATAAGACTATATTTCCTTCTTTATACTCTTTATCCATTTCCCAATTTGTTATGATATCCCATACTTGACTACTATTGCCATTTGATAATAGTATAGAAAACTTATAATCTTCAAAAGAGTTTGAGTTTGTGGTATTTATAGTTTTTATTTGCTCTTGTCCATTTCTAATAACACTATCAACATCATACATTCTAAATTCCAAACCTCTGAATACTGTGGAGTTAGGTATAACATCATCACCTGCATTCATGTGGGAGTATTTTCTGACATTCCTAACTATATTTTTATTATCAAAAAACTGTTTTCTTTCAAATATATCACTGAAGTAATCTATGTCTGGATTTAAATATGTTGAACTTATAAATCGAAATTCTTTCTCAATATTATTGTTAGAGTTGAATCCTTCCACATGCAAGCTATGGTGTGTGTACATATTACTGTTAGAGTTTATTGTGTAAAAATAATCTAAGTTTCTATTTTCTCTACTTTGATTCTTCATAAATGGATTAGCCGTCCTATTATGGTCTTCAAATAGTAGAGAGTTATTTAATAAATAAGGTCTATCGTTTGCACCTATTGAATTTTGATATCCCCATCTACAATACACAGGATTAATTCTCCATATATCAGAAAGTTCATTATTAGTAACTTTGAAAGTTTCATAATTGGCTGTGTATTCAGAAGAAACTGGTATACTTTCTACATTATTCTTATATATAAACTCTTCATTATTTTTGGGATTATTAAGACTCAATGGATCTTCGAAATACATCTTACTTTCTTCTGTTCTAGTTATCTCATCTCTAAGTTCATATTCGTACTTGGAATAGTCAGTATCTACAATATTAGTATCGAAGTCTTTAATATCAGTAAAGTTAAGTTTGAATATACCAAAACTAAGTGGTGGTTTGTCAAATGTAACATCGGTATTCAGTCTCTTTGTCTCACCACGTACTTTATAATCAAAGAAATTATCATTTATCTCAAATGAATAGTCTGTATTTATCTTGAGAACAGAACTTGTTTTTATAATGTTATGATATACTTCCCCAATCTTTATAACCCAAACATCTGAACTATCAAAGTTATCAATAACAAATTCTTCATTATTATATGATAATATTTTATTATCTTTATCTATTATCCCATAGTTTTTATTTATACTATCTTCTTTACCACTTAAGTCAATGTCAGATACTATTTTATAATTATAAATTATTTTATCTTGATAAAGTTCATCCACGAATCCAACAGCTTGCACTTGTCTTATTTCATCATCTTGTTGTATTGTATACTTAGATATCAAATAATAATCACCACCATACTCAACATAGAAAGGTGTTTCTTCAGACCAATTTTCTATAAATGGATTTTCTGGATTAGAAGCAGAAAATAATATATTCCCCTCTTTTATTATAACATCCTCCCTAATAATAGGCGTTGAGTAAGGTGATAAGCTAGAGGCTCTATCCATAGAGTCTAAATAAAATCCATAATAAGTGTTTAATGACCATTTTCTTTTAATCGTAGAAGTTGATGGTGTGTCATCAAACAAAAAAGACATGTTTAATATATTTGGAAAAACCACACCATTGTCTTTGTAGCTATCATAAATATATTTTTCTAACTCATATATCTCCTTTTCTTCCTCAAAATAATCCCCCATAAATTTAGATTTAGAAACATATCCACCTCTTTTATAATCTATACCATTCCATTTGCTAAACTCAGTATTTCTAAAGTCTATTTCTAATGGTGATTTTGGAAAATATTCGTTCTCAACAAAATTTTTATTCATCCATTTGCCCAATGGTGTTTCTGAGGAGAAATCATACACCTTAACTGCTTTTAATTTGTTTATGATTTCTCCTTTAAAGTTATCTTTTGCTAATATTTTCACACCAGGATTATCACATCTGAATATTATAAAGTTAGATGGTAAACTTCTTGGATTTATATAAAGTGGTGCAAAGTATTCATACTCTTCTGAATAATTTTTATTATTTATTATATTTCTAGCACCATAATTATAAATACTATCATATTGTGTATTTAACTCACTTGACATAGCATCAGAGTCATCTCTGTACTTAACATCAAAGGCTATTTCACTTGGTGTGTCCTTGAAGTATAATGGTAAAACTTCATCATATAAAGAATCTTCTTTTAGTTTAAAATATTTGTACCTCCCTGATGATAAAGTATCATTACTATCAATACTATCAATACTGATACCATATTCGTTATTCACCATTATTTTAGAATTGGTAGTTAATCCAACATTTGTTCTTAGTATTGAAAAGCTTTTCATTTAAATTATGTTATATTTGAATTTATTGGTCTTGATGATTTCTTAAATATAAGTTTGTTTCTGTTCATATTAAATTTAAGAGTAAATGCAAAAGGTCTATTTTCTGATTCGTTTTCAAATAAAAATTTTACCTTTTTAATATGGCTTACTGTATTCTTTGATTTAGTTAAATCAATATATTCAAAGTTCACACCTGATTGGTTGCTATCTAAAGCATTCATCTTGAAATAAATGTTTAATGGTATAATAATATCATTTTCACCACCTGGTTTTATATTTTTAATCTTCTCAGAATTGTTTTCTTGTATAGATTCTAAATCTTTTATAACAGGATGTATAGATGTTAATAGCTTATTAGTCGAGTCTACTGATGTTGTTGTATCAATCCACTTATTTTGCTCCATCAAGGAGTTGTTATTACCATTGAATGATAATATGCTATTACCAGAATAACCTAAATTATATTCAGGTGATGATAATACATTAGTCAAAGAATTTGAATTTGATATCCTAAAATCATTACCAACATTTTCTGATAATTTAGAATTTGTATTATCTGTTATAGAATCATAATTAACACACCATATAAACTGATTATTTAATTGGCTTCTGCTCACACCAGTATTATCATTTTTTAACAATTCATCTTGCTCATTTACGAAAAATACTTGAGGTGAGTTATTCCTATAAACATTGGAATTGCTAATATAACTTTTATCTGACAATAAGCCTAGTGGGGAATCAACAGCCTTGTTTCTTATTCTGACTACGAAATCTTTTATAACATATATGTTATTTTCGTAAACTCTACCACTAGATATATTTGTACCACTAAAAGGTTCTAGATAATCTTCACAGTCTATATTGAATGATGTTTCGCTACCATTTGAAACTACAAATTCTTGATTATTTCTTAGTATAACAGCTTCCAACACACCCCTTGACCTAGATATTCTCTCTTCTAAGCCTTTAATCTTATCTTCTAACGCTTTCAAATATTGAAATAAATCTAACGCAACTCCATTATCATCTTTAAATCCCGACAATATCTTATTTGAATCATGGTGATATGTGTTAGAATTAAGAGATACTTGTGTTGATAAGTGATCATCTAAGCCTCTTGACTCTAGAGTGCTGTCCATTTCTTGTAAAACATCTTCCTTTAAAGCATCTTTAGATATGTTTTCTCTCTCATTTAACTCATTATTTACTTCACTAGGAAATTCAAATGAAATAATCTCAGACCATTCAGATTCTATTGGAGATTCTGGGTATCCAACTTCTGATATTGATTTTATTCTAAACTCAACTCTTTCATTGTTTTGTATAGGTATATCTAGACTATTTATATTTGGTACATCAGGATTAGACAAATCTTCATCTTTCCATAAATATTGACCAGTTTGTGTATCAAAAATTCTTTCCCTTATATCCGTTTTTGTAGTTTTCCAATTTGAAAAACTAGCTTTTGTACCTTCTATTTTATACTGTTCTATTGGGGTCTCCTCTCCATCAACACTAACATACCTATACTGTATTCTAAACTGTATAACTTCCTGTGGGAGTGTTCCACGCTTAGATATAGCAGTTGGGAATTCCCAGAATCCTCTTAGTCTATATTTGGGTTCTGATTTGGTATCCACACTTCTAGAAATATCAATTATCTCTTTTGTGACTGTGTTTAATAACCTACTTCTAGTTTCTTTCTTAGATGTGAGGTCTTTTAATTCTAAACTAGCTTGTTTCTTTTCTGATTCAGATTTGAATCTAGTTATTTTTATCTTTTTGTTTCTATCAGAAATAGCTTTCTCTATTTGTCTGACTTCTGATTTAAGGCTAGATTGATAGTTACTCTTTTGTTTCAATTCAGAGTTATTAGACGTATTTGTCAAGTGCTTATTCACCTGAGCAACTTTAAAATTGTTTATATCTAATATAGGAGCAACTGGTGTAGCACCTAATTTATTTGGTATTTTCTTAGAAACTAAATCCTGTAAAACCACACCATAGTCATTAACATATTCTGTATAAAATTGCTCCATTGTCAAACCATCAGTATCATCATCTGATGACATTCTTAAATCATTAGTAAAAAACCCAGTCCCTTTGCTCCATTTTTTAGCAACTAGATTATTATCAGTATTTATTGGTTTTAGAAAAATAACATTCCTTTCATTATATCCTATGCTTACTCTTACAGATTTGTTATATACAACTGGTGAATATATTTTAAGTGTTCCTTTGCCAATTGCAATAGGTTCTATACCCTCAACTCTTTCGAATCTAACACGTGGATTAGAATCACTCTTTGATATTTCTAAAACTCGATATCTAGTGGATGATTTAGTAGTATTTATAATGACATCATCATCTATAGATAGTTCAAGAACTTCATCATTATTACTCATATCTATGTAGTTTAGTGTGTTAAGTACATACCAAAGCTTTCTATTAAGCCTATCTTCATCAGTTTTAAGTACAGTAAACTCACCATCAAAGCGTATAGTATTAGGCTCTAGTTCAAATTTTTCTTCATCAAATCTAACATTTCTTGGATTAGATACACCTGGTGTGGTTTCTGTCCATTTATTAAACTCAATAATGGTTATATCAGTCTGTCCCCTAAATGTTTGATTAAAGCTATTTAAAGCAGACTGTCCTTTTGGTGTTAGGACATCGTCATTAGTTCTTTCAAACTCTATAATATACCTTCTGACTAAGCATTTACTAACATTGTTATCTATTTTAGAAGATAGATCAAATTCCACTTGTAACATAGGATCTATCATTGAATCAAAGAACCAATTAGCCTTTGTCTTGAAATCAATAACCACACCCAAATCAGATACTGGTATTGGATCTCTGTTTAAATCAACTGTTATTATTTTTTTAAATTTGTTGCTACCACTTTGTTGAATCATAGATCCATTAGCATCTATGCTGTATAGTGAATTTATGTTATTATTCAACCTGTCTATCTCACCCTTTAGGGATACAAAAGAAGGCAATGTATAATTTCTCAGGACACCCTCTTCGTCAAATATCTGGATATCAACAGATGATGATGTTGTTGTTGTCAACGTGTTTATCTTTGATAAAGTATCTACCAAATTTTTGTTGAAACTTATAACTTGATCTGCTACTTTTGGAAAGCTACTATTTATAGACATATTATAATTATATTTTATTTATATATTAAAACTATTCCATTTCATATAATTAATGCAATGACAAAAACCTTATTAATATTTAAATATTTATATAATTCTTGTTATTGTATTAATTATTTTGCTTATATTTGTTCAAAATAAAAAAAATATGATTAGTAATCTTAAAAAAAGAATTGTAGAAGCCAATGATGCTTATCGATTAGGTGTTCCTATTATGTCGGATAAAGTATATGATGGTTTAGTTGATGAATTAAGTAAACTATCACCAAGTGATGAATTACTTACAAAGATAGGACACGCAACAGAAGATGAAAGTCGAAAGCAAAAACTTCCTATTGTAATGGCATCTATGAATAAGATAAAAACAATAGAAGATATTGACGATTGGTCTAGACTTAGGGATGTCCCCAAATCTACATTGGTTATACTAACCCCTAAATATGATGGTCTAGCACTTTGTGTTGACGAGAGTAATGGGGATGCATACACAAGAGGGGATGGTATTGTTGGTCAAAAGTCAAACGAACACTATGACCTCATAGGAAATAAGCTTATATCTAATGAAAGTTTATTTCAATATACTTATGGTGAGGTGATGATAGCCAAAAGAGTATTCACTGATAAGTACTCGACACAGTTTGCAAATCCACGAAATCTAGTTGCTGGATTATTAAATTCTAAAACACCTACTGATAAATTAAAAGATTGTAAATATATAAAGTATGGGATATCTAATGAATTTAGACCACACTTTCAAAGTAAAAAGCAAGTTATAGAATTCTTAAATAAAAACCAAGAATCAAAAGTTAAATATAAAATATGTAGGATATCCGACATAACAGAGGATTTAATGATTGAGTTATTCAAAGAATGGTCTGAAGAATTTGAAATTGATGGTATTATAATAGAGGTAAATGATTTGAACCACCAAAGAGTTTTGGGTAGAGAGACTTCTTCTAAAAATCCAGTCTTTGCTAGAGCATTTAAGCATAATAGTTTTGAACAGACTGCCACAACACAAGTATTAGACATGACTTGGAATGTTTCAAAACATGGCTTAGTAAAACCTATTGTAAATATAAACCCTGTTCAACTTGATGGTGTTAAAGTATCTAATGTAACTGGTAATAATGCAAGATTTGTAAAGGAAATGGGTATAGGCATAGGTGCAGTTATAACCATTAAAAGAAGTGGTATGGTTATACCTCTTATAGTTGATGTATTAGAAAGAGTTGATTTTGAAATACCTCTAATAGAAGGCAGCGAACTTGAATGGGATGAAAACGGGATAGAACTTATTACGAAGACTGAAACTGATGAGCAAAAAATTAAAAAAATTATAGCATTTTTTGAAATACTAGGTACTGATAATGTATCTGATGGTACTATTAGACAACTATGGGATGCTAATTATAGAAGTATTAAAGATGTTCTAAGCCTATCAATAGATGATTTATTACAAATTGATAGATTTGGCAAGAAAAAAGCTGAAAAAGTATATAATTCTTTTAAAAAATCAGTTACTGATGTTAGGCTTAGCAAATTGCAACATGCCACTGGTATATTCAAAGGCTTAGGGTCTAAGAAGCTAGCACTTCTAGAACATTTTAAACATAGACCAAGTGTTGAAGAAGTTAAAGCATTAGAAGGCTTTGCAGACACTAGTGCTAATGTATATGTAGATTCGTTTGATGTGTTTTTTGAATTTATTAAAGACCTACCAGTAACTATAAGTTATGAAGATAAGAATATTGAATCTGAAAATCTTAAAGGAAAGTCATTTGTTTTTACTGGTGTAAGAAGAAAAGATTTAAATGAAATAATCGAATCTAATGGTGGTAAGGTAAGCACATCTGTCTCTAAGAACACTACATACTTAGTAGTGAAGGAATTAGGAAGCGGTTCTTCAAAGGAGGTGAAGGCTACTAGTTTAGGAATAGAGATTTTGAGTGTAGAGGGATTGGAAAAAATCTTAAACGAAATATAATATGGACATGATATCATTATTAATTGGGATAGGGATAGGGATGGGGATAATTTTTTTATATAATTATGTTATGTCTTTTTTAAAAAAAAAGAAACTAGATCCTTATATTAACTCAAGACGTGGCATATATCAAAAAGAATTTACAATGGTTTATAGTCCTAATGATGAATATCATTTTGGTGTTGTTTTTGAAATAACAGAACTTAAGGTTGTTAAAAATAATTCAGGTACTATGATTTCTAAAATAAGAGTTGATGATATTAATATTAACAATAGTAGAGCATCATCAAAGGAAAATATTTCTAAAATAATGGAAATGATAGATGGTTCTTGGGTAGAATCGGATGCTATAATATTTTTGGATGATGATATAAGGTTTCAACGAAGTGAAAAGCTAAAAACTGTATTAAAATAATACTTAATATATACACAACTTATTACAAATATAATATATAACTATTAGTGTTTAATAACTAAAAATAAAAGGCAATAAATGGAAATAAAACAAGAAAGCTATTTCTCGGAAAAAGAGAAATTATTTAAAGAAAGAACTGGTAAAGATTTTACATTTCTATATAAAAAGTATTATCCTAAACTAATATACTTCACATCTAAGATATGTAATGATAGAAAAAAGGCAGAGGATATATCTACTGACTCTTTCATAGTAGCATTTAATAAAATAGAACTTTATGATAAATCAAAGGCACAATTTTCTACATGGTTATTTACAATAGCTAAAAATTTATCTTATCAAGATGTGAAAAAAAGCAAAAAGTCTATATCACTCGATGTTGAATATGACAATGATGGTACAACAATGAAAAGCTTCATATCAAATGATGAAGATGAAGATGAGTCTAAGTATATTGTTATTAATAAAAAGGCTAAGTTAATGAAAGATTCGATATATAAGTTAAAAGAGCCTTATAGAACAGTTATTGAAATGAGAGAGATTAGAAAGATGTCTTATAAAGACATCTCTAGTGATCTTGGTAAAAACTTGTCCACTATAAAATCACAGATTAGAAATGGTCGTATGCTTTTAATTGACATATGTGAAAACAATTTCGATAAAATAGATAAAATGTATTCTTAAAAATAAATGAATTATGGTAGCTTATATTACAGATTTAAAAGATAATACTTTTGATAATTTTGTCAAGAAAGGGATAGTATTAATAGATTTATATGCTGATTGGTGTGCACCTTGCAAATCTTTATCACCAATAATAGATGAAATTTCTAGCGAATACCTCAACAAAATTAGAGTTGGTAAGCTAAATGTTGATAATAATAGCAAGATACCAGCACTATTAGGTATAAGGAGTATTCCTACTATACTAGTATACAAAGATGGTGAAATAGTATCAAGAACATCAGCCGTGTTGTCTAAGAAAGATATAATCACCGAACTAGATAAGCACATATAAATTAAGATATGAGAGATTCAATATCAATAGAGGAAACTACTCGTTTTATGCGTATGTCGAAAATATCCTTTATAGAGTATGATACTCATAGCATAGATGTGTTCAAATATTTAACCACAAAAGAAACACACATCAAATACATTAATGAGTTCACTAAATATGGTATTAAATCATCAATCCGCAATCTTAGAATAAAAGAGTTATTAGGTAGTGAGAACATAAATAATAGTAAAATACCCAGAGAGAAAGATGTAGACACCTTTGTAATTCATATAAATGAAATTCATGGATATTCATATTCTTCATTTGTTAAGAGAGGCAAGGATTTGTTAGATATATTAAGGTATGTTAGAACAAGCAAATACAACTTAATATTCACAGTTCCTTTAAATAATAATAATATCACAAGTATAGATAGAAAAATCTTATATAGTTCTAGTTTTGGATGTAATATAGAAAATAATATAATAACTAGTGTAAAAAATAGATACGTCTAAAATGAAAACTATAAAAAATAAAAGAGCATATTTTGATTTTAATATATTAGAGGAATTTGACTGTGGTATAATGTTAGAAGGTGGTGAGGTTAAAAGCATTAGGGATGGTAATGTGTCTATGAATGATTCTTTTATATTCATATCTAACTCTGAGGTCTATATTAAAAGCTTTAGAGTAAGCAAATATAGCCATGCACACCCATCTGTTGTACATATAGAAGATAGGGATAAAAAGCTACTTTTGACAAAAAAACAAATAGAGAAGATACAGAAATTTCTAAAAGATAAAGGAAATACGTGTGTGCCTTTAAAAGTGTTTATTAAATCTAATAAGATAAAAGTAAAGATAGGACTTGGCAAGGGTAAAAAACTGTATGATAAAAGAAAAGATTTAAAAGAAAAAGATTTAAAAAGAGAAATATCTAGAAATACATAACTTTGTATTGTATTAAATAAGTATATTTGCCAAAATATTTTAAATATGATTATGAACGAATTTTTACAAACAAAAAAAGCTAATTCAGTATATGATGTATTAGTAGAATTAGCAGGTGCGAATGAGTCTGACAGACAAGACTTTGTTTATAACCATTGTAGTGGTGAAAACGGTTGTTCTGAATGGAGATTTTGTGGACACTTTGGTTTTGGTGGAAAATATAGATCCCAAAGAAATATAATAAGCTATTATATTGAAGATACAACGGATTCTAGAGAAGCATTAAAAAAAGATATAAACAATAGATTGAGTGAAATATATTAAAAATAATCAAAAAAAAACACATGATACATTTAGAACCTTGTGAAGAAACAATGCCTAGGTTTGAAGATGGTAGTTTTGACACTATTATAACATCACCACCTTACAATATTGGTAAAATGCATAGTAATAATTTACAGTTTGGCACTTATGCGAATAATGATATGAGCGAAGGTGCTTATCAAGAATGGCAAATAGAAATACTGAATGAATGTTATAGAATACTTGAGGATGGTGGGAGCATGTTCTACAATCATAAGGTTAGAATAAAAAATGGAGTTGCAACACATCCCCTATCTTGGATATTAAAAAGCAATTTTTTATTAAAACAAGAAATTGTCTGGGATATGGGTAAAAGTGCCAATTGTGATAAGATTAGATTTTTTCCATTTTCAGAAAGAATCTATTGGTTGGTTAAAAATCCCAAAACAAAATTATACAATGAAAATAAATTGAGTGATGTTTGGCGATGTGTCCCTACTCATAAAAGAAAAAAAGAAGGCCATATTGCTGTTATGCCAGATGAAATAGTTTCAAACATTTTAGAGAGCTTACCTAATGTAAGAAAGGTCTATGATCCATTTGGGGGAAGTGGTACTACTCTAAAAGTATGTAACGAAAAAAACATATATTGTGAAATATCAGAAATAGACATTAGTTTAGAAGAGACAATTAACAAAAAAGTAATAAATAAAGTACGATGAGGCTAATTAAAAAAGAAATTAATAAAAAAAATAACATAGTATTAACTTGTCAGGACTCTGTTCTTCTTGGATTGTTTAAACAACAGGTAAAATTCATAGCAACAGAGGAATACTCTTGTGGTTATTGGAATTGGAGAAAACTACCAGACAAGACATTAATTGATGATGAACTTAGTTCTAAATTGGATATCTTGTGCAGAAATTCTAAATAATATCAAATTGTTTATTTTAAATGTGATAAATTATGAGTAGATGTTTAATAAAATGTTGTATATTTGTTTTCTGAATACTAAACTAATAAAATTATACACATAGATAATAACTTAAATCAAAGAGAAAAAGCTTTGAAAGAAATAGAAGATACTTTTAAACAAAGAGAAAAAGTTTTGGATTTAATGGATGAAAATCTTGAAACTAGAGAAATTTATAACCAATAAACACAACTATATCTATTTAAGCATAATAAGATATATTCCACAAGGAAACGGTGTGTTCGTAAGTCTTTAGATTTTTATGTTATAGCCACTTCTTTTTATTTTTTAAAAATTTTGATCGATTTCGTATCTAACCCAATTGTCTGTTGATATACATTCGTAAATAAATAAGTCGTCTGAAGCTCTTTGTCCTTGAACACCCGAAGATGTACTGTTTGTTGGTATAGAAACATATTCTAGTGGAGTAGCATCATCAACTGTTAAATATCTTGACCAAGTACTACTACTAGTGCCATTACTAGCGTTACTGTATAGTACACCTTCTTCATCAAATGCTAATGCAAAGTACTCTGGTGTTGATGAAAATACTGATGATGATGTACCACTAAATCCTAAATAGTTATTTTCTGAATCATATATTAGATTAGAATAACTTAGACCACTAGATTCCATTTTTATATCATCACTTCCTTGTGTTGATAATATACTACCACCATTCATATTTATTTTACCACCTCCTAAAATAATTATCTCGGTCATATGCTATTACATAACCACCTAGCTCAGGAGCAATTGCTTAGTCTATTGTTATTTTTTTTTGAAAGTATACTAATACCATACGTTATAATATTTTTTATTATACTATATATATTTAATTTCACAATTGCTTTTAAACTTAATGTAGTAATTTTAATATATAAGTAAATATGCTTTCATATGACACGGAATTTTAAATCAGTTAAAGAAGTACGAGATTTCAAGAAAAAAACTCTTGATATTTATGAGAAAATAGATAATGGAAGAAAATTCACAAACCACTATAAAGAATATGATATCTTCAATATGTCTAAGCACTTGGAGATTGGACAACATTTTTTATACGAGAAATATTTATACAAAAGAAGTAAAGGAAATAGTAGTCTTATATGTTATCCAGAAATGGGTGTGTTTTTAAATACAATACCAATAGATCAGACCTTTGAGTTGGAATGGTATGATTATAGAAGAACATGGGAATATAATATAAGTGTAACAAATGATGATAGTGAGATGTTAATGTATGATTTTCCTAGTGAGATTAGTACTCTTATATTATGGCAAGATAGTTTATTTGTTTATGACGTTTGGGACAAAAAACCTGACTGGAAACAAATGAGAAAAGCATATGATAAAACTTGGTGGTTCCATAAAACTAAAGAAAAGATAAGACATTTAAAGATAAATTCCATATTAAGATAATTGTTATTTAGGTAATTTCATATCACTTGTTACTTCAATCTTAAATCCAAGTCCTGTGCTTTCATCAGAACCATACTTAGTCTCAGAGTGATATCCATTATCAGAATGAAATGTTATTGGTTTAGCACCATGCATCTTTTGCTTATCCTTTTCCTCTTTTTCTTTAAGCATTTCCTCAAATGTTAGATTATCTGATTTATTTACACTATTATCTCTTATAGTATCTTGTCTATCAGAGTAACCGTACTTTCTTAGTAGTTCCTCTGCCTCTTGTCCAGTTACTTCCCTTTCACTTTCAACTCTTTGTCCTTCTATTTGTCTTGTAGTAGCTCTCATATCATATATATTAAAATAATATCTTTGTTAATTATATCTTAAAAATAGTGTGTTAAATTAATACATTTCATATATTTGTATAATAAATATCAAAAGAGACAAAACTTTTTTAATATATAGTATATAAACATAAATCGCGGGGTAGAGCAGTAGGTAGCTCGCTAGGCTCATAACCTAGAGGTCGTTGGTTCGAGTCCAACTCCCGCTACAAATAAATAAATAAATAAAATGAATACTTTTACTAACATAGAATATTATTATGAAGAATCTGAACGAAAACGCTCGGCTAGTCTTTTGATGTCTATAATGTAAATTAAATTATAGTATAAAAAAAACCCAGTCTAGTAATATAGACTGGGTTTTTTGTTTTAAAAATATGGGGGTAATATGGCACAGGTAGTCATGTCGGTCTGTAAAACCGATTCCGAAAGGTATTGTGGGTTCGAGTCCCACTACGCCCACTTAGTACATGCTCCGTTCGTCTAGTGGACTAGGACCCCAGGCTTTCAACTTGGTAACGGGAGTTCAATTCTCCCACGGAGTACTAGTTTTAATATTGTTTAAAATAGGATTATAATAATATAATGCTTATATTTGCCTATTATTTAATTTTAAAAAGCTTTTAAATGGAAAAAAACACAATACAAGATTTTAAGTGTGTATATGTTTATAGAACTGGTAAAAAAATACATGAATGTGTATTTAAAGCCTACAATGTTGAGCAAGCTAAGACACATTTTTCGTTTTTTTATCCGAAAAGGATATTGAAAGAAATTGAATTACAAAAATAAATTATTATGGTTTTAAAAATAGAGATAGAAGGAATTGGCGAATTCGACATAAAACATGATTTGTTACATCGAGGTAATCGACCAAGACTGAAAACTTACCATAAAGGGATATTTAGAGAAGTATCTTTTAATAGTTTTGAAGACTATCTAAATCCTACCTATCAGAGAGGATTTGATTATGAAGGAACAGAAATACAGATTAAAATTTTAGAAAATACAGATTAATTTAAGAGGGAGAGTAAACTTTTAATATATAGTGTAATATAACAATTATGAGAACAATTAATAACATAGCAATAATAGCGATAGGCAAAGGGAAAACTCATTGGCTGGGAATTGTTATGTAATTAATTTAATTATAAATTATCATAAACCCAGTCAGAAATGACTGGGTTTTTTATTTTATTATAAATTGGTATGTAGCTTAGATGGTAAAAGCACATGGCTTATATCCATGAGATAGTGGGTTCGATACCCATCATACCAACAAAATAAGCAGGTAACGCATAAGTGATGGTGCACTAGCCTTCCAAGCTAGAATAGAATCGGTTTGATCCCGATTACCTGCTCGATATAAAATGCAAATGTAGCTCAATTGGCTAGAGTGTCTGATTTCCATTCAGAAAGTTGTAGGTTCGAATCCTATCATTTGCTCATTAATGGGGGATTAGCTCAGTCTGGTCGTAAGCGATAGCTTTGCAAGCTGTGTCATACATCGGTTCAAATCCGATATCCTCCACAGCTTAATTAAAAAAAACAATAATTATAGAAGATTTGAGTGCGAGATAGATAGAGAGAGGAGTAATTACTAAATTTGCATCAGATGAATTGGAGAAGTTGTCTAAAAATCATCAGGCTAGAAAATATCAAAGCTTCACTATAGATAGGTGAGTTGTTGATATTGTGGACATGTCACCGATTTCTAAGCTAACAAATTCAGTAGATGTGATAGTTTATGGTGGTGATTCATTAATGGAGATTTCTTAGAAACATATTAATAATATATATATAGAGAAAATGTACATATTATTATGATTATAAGATTTAGAAGTAGAGGAGAAAAAGTTAAGGATTTACAAAACTTGTTAGGACTAAAACCTGATGGTATATTTGGTCCTAACACTTTGAAAGCTTTGAAGAATTTTCAAAGAGATAATGGATTAAGCGTAGATGGTATAGTTGGTCCTAATACTTGGTCTGTTTTAGTAAAAAACGATAAGAATAGAATAAGACCAATTTACGATGTTGATCTAAACGAAGAAGATTCTGTATCTGATCCAGAGTGTATGTTCTGTGTAGAAGATATTGAGGAAACACAACCTTTGTCCCCTAGTACAAGGGAACTTATAAACCTAATAGAATCTAGTGATATTACTAGGAATATAAAAAGGCTTGTTTTCCATTGTACTGCAACATCTCAAAAAGCTACTGTATCTGCCATTGTGAATTATTGGAAGAATACACTTGGGTGGCGTTCACCAGGTTATCATATAATTGTTAGGCCAGATGGAACTTGGAATCAACTACTAGACTTTAACAGAGTCTCTAATGGTGTTCGTGGTATCAATTCTACTACTATAAATATATCATATATTGGTGGTGTTGACCGAAATGGTAGAGCATTGGATAATAGAACTAAAAAGCAAAAGGATGTCTATGAAACCATTTATAGAGCTTTTAAGCATAAATTACCTAGAATAACATTTCATGGACATAATGAATTTTCATCAAAAGCATGTCCATCTTTTAATGTTAAAAATTGGATAAAGTCTTTAAGAGTAATTTAATTAGTATATATTTGCATAGTAAGAATTCTAAAAGAAAGAAAAATTATAATATTATTTTACTATATATCATGATGTTGCATGTTTTTAGATGAATTAACAACACTAATCACTTAATAATACAAATCTATATGACCACAATTCAAACAAATAATATAATTAACTTTTATTTCAATATTAGCACTGAATGTGGTATTGATATATTACATCTATCACCAAGCTATCTTAGAGAAAAGTGGATACTCCATATAGGAACTGATATTGAAAATAATAATATAACCAAAAGTGTTAAGTTGGATACTTGGACTAAAATATGGGGTGTTACTGATAAAAATACAACATCAATATATTATATAATTCTAGAATTAAATTCAGTTCCACTAAGGGAAGCTAATATAACGTCTGTAGTTAATAAAATTATTCCTTATATTGATGAAAATAAGATAAACAAAGAAGAATATAATGGTTTACACCCATCAATAAATAGTTGTAAGGATCAATGGATGATGAAGAAAGAAAACAAAAGATACTTAAATATTCAAATGTTATTGAATGACTGATATTTATATATAAGAGAAAAACAATGAAATTAAGAAAGACTATAGCAACCACAATGAGAGGATATCTTAATGAGAATAATAGTAATGAAAGTCATTTTTTATCTGAAAGTGAAAAATATGGCTCTTATGAAGGTATTATTCATTCTGATATAGAAAAAGTCAAGAATTAGTTCTCAAAACGAGGTATTGACTACAATTCATATCTTAATCAAATTGAACTACCTGTAGCATTTTTAAACAATATAAATGTAGAATTAAAATATAGAGGAAAGGGATATGGTGATGAACTATATTTTGATTTTGAACAGAATTGTTATTATTATAACACTAAATGCATAATATTAGAAAGTGATAGTGGCGAATCACAGAAGAAAGGTTTTAATTTGGACAATTGGTATGAAATCTTAGACTATGAGATAATTGGGGAAGAAAGTGGTAATTCAATTATGAAAAAAAAATTAATTAGTTCACAACGATGATGGTGATAATAGTGCTTTACTTAATTCTGATTATGAAATGATAATTATTTAAAAATAAATTATGGGACTATACGATACAGTAAAAGTACCTTGCCCTTCATGTGGTGAGAAGAAAGATTTTCAAAGTAAGAGTGGTGATGGTTTTTTAGAAGTAGTTGATTTAGAAAACTGCCCATATGATATACTAGTAGGCGTAAACAGACATTCACCCCATACTTGTAAGTGTGGAGAAATATTTAAAGTGGATTTAAATACTAGAAAAAGTGTAAAAACAGAAAAATAGACTATGATAATGTCCCAAATATCTATTAAATAAGGGACTTTAAAAATTAGGTAATTTTATACATTGTTGTGCAGAGTAGGTTATTAATTTAATTATGAGATGAGTAGTATTAATTATATAAAAAATACAACTTATTATCTGTTTGTAAGTATAAGTGTGTAAGTGCTACTTATGATAAACTTCTAATATCACAAACAATCAATTTTAATAAAAGCATATACTAGAAAATAGAAAATAAAAAATAATAAATTAAATATATGAATAACACATCAATTATAGATTCATTTACTGAGCTTAAGTCAGACAAAATGATTAATAAAATAGAGATAATGGAAATCCTAGACTCTGTTTTTAGATTTGAGTTTAGAAAAAAATATGATACAGATGAAAACTTTGATATAATTCTAAACCCAGATAACGGAGATTTAGAAATATGGCAAAACAAAATCGTTGTACAAGATGGCGAGGTTGAAAACCACAATACTGAAATAGAAATTTCAGAAGTTCTTAAGGTGGAGTCAGATTTTGAAATAGGGGAAGAATATCCACAAGAATTCAAAATATCAGAATTAGGAAGAAGATCTATATTAAGTTTAAGACAGAATCTAAAGGCTAGAATAAAAGACTACGAAAATAAATCAACAATAGAGAAGTTTGAAGATATGATTGGATATATTTTCAATGCCGAAGTCCATCACATAAAAAGAAATATGGTTATATTACTAGATGATGAGGGTATTGAAATTTGTTTACCAAAAGATAATCAGATACCTGGTGAGTTTTACAGAAAAGGTGATACAATATCATTTGTGGTAGAAGAAGCTGAAATTAGAAACAATAAGCCATACATTATTGCATCAAGAACATCAAGTAAGTTTCTAGAAAGAATAATGGAACAAGAAATACCTGAAATATTCGATGGTCTAATAAATATAAAGAACATAGTTAGAGTACCTGGTATTAAAGCTAAGGTAGCAGTGGAAACATATGATGATAGAATTGATCCTGTTGGAACTTGTGTTGGTAGTAGAGGAAGTCGAATAATGGCAGTTACTAGAGAGCTAAATGGTGAGAGTATAGATATCATAAGCTACACAAATAATATGGATTTATATATAACTAGGTCGTTAAAACCAGCCGTTGTTAAATTTATAAAGGTAGAAGATGGTAAAGCTGACGTTCATTTAAATGGTGAAGATATTGGTAAGGCTATTGGTAAGAAAGGTTCTAATATAAGATTAACTAGCTTACTTACTGGTCTAGAAATAAATCTTATAAATGATGAGCAAGCTACAGAGGAAGATATAGATCTTATGGAATTTTCTGATGAAGTTGATTTATGGGTAATAAATGAATTTAAAAAAGCTGGTATAGATACTGCTAAATCATTACTATCTTATGGTTTTAGTGAACTTGTAAATATGACAGATTTAGAGGATGTGACTATTGAGAAGATAATAAAAATAATCAAACAAGAATTTGTTGATAGTTAAAACAAAATAATGTCAAATAGAAACTATAAAATAGATAAGGAAATCGAGGTAACACTTAAAGTTAAAGTAAAGATTAATTCTTGCAATGACTATAATAGGTTGAACGAATTACAAATAGAAAATAATGTATCTGATTTTAAAAATGATATTAAAGAACATCTGCTAGATAAGCTAAGAAATAGCTATCAAGAAGAAGTTACAATAGGTATTGATTTTTGGGATTATGAAGTAGATTAATTAAATACCATAAAATACTTGTATAATATTTTTTATTTGTATATTTGTAAAAAAATAATATGAAAACTTTTAAGAAATCATTTATTATAATAGGACTTGGCGTACTTAACATACTACATGCTAGCCTTCATATATTTCAATTTGTTCAATCTTTTATGCTTGTAAAGGCATCTATAGAACTACAAGACACATCAACAAATCACAGTGGTTTATTTTCAGATTTACTACACAGTCCATATTTTACAATAGTTTGGGCATTAGTAGGCATCTTGACCTTATACATCGGTATCAAGGATTTTATTCATCATAAAAAATGTAAAAATGGGTAGTTTTAATATAATATGTTCAATATCTAATACAGTCATAAGTGACGGCGATAGAGCAAGTATTCAGATATTAGTCCCTGGTGGAAGTGAAAATTTCAATTCACATAAGAACATAATTGTATCAGAAAGTGGTACACAAGAGTTCTTCTCACCATTTGGGTTTCCAATAAATGGTCGATATGATAGCTATGGAAGATTAAGACATATAGAAAATGACATAAATGTAGAAATGTTAGAAAAATTCTTTAACATAAATATATATGAATTACTTAATCTAATACATTCTAGTAGTAGAACTTATGATGAAGAGGTTAAAAACACAGACATAATTGACAATTTGTTCATATCTTTTTTTAGAACAGAAGTCATTGACTACATAGACAATGGAAGCCTAGATATAAATATTGACAACCCCGAAGAATATACTAGAGGTGCTTACATAAAAAGTATTTTAGATGGTATTGATGATTATAACATAACAAACATATCAGAAAGAATATCATATATTGAAAGTATGGCAGAAGCTGATATTACAGAAGAAATTTCGAAAGAGTTTTTTGATTTAATAAGAAAACAAACTACAAGAAAAAAGACATATATTCAATCATTATGGCAATATAATATGTTTGAATTGCTACCAATTGATTTAATATTTAAAGACTATATAATTAAACAATATAATCTTATTTCAACGATGACAAATGAATTGAAAGTATTATTGAGACCAAGCTTATATGGATCACAAGAAGGTGATGATTTATATAGATACAAATTTAATAAAGAAATAAATAATCTAATCATTAATGATTTAGAATCAGAATCAGAATGGTTAGATGGTGAAGAAAAATCCATTATAAAGACACATAATCGATCTGTCAAACTAGACAAATTGTATTCATAGATGAAATTTAATAAAGAAGATAGCCTTATTGGTATGCATTTTGTATACATGTCTGGATATGATAAGAATCCTAAATTTGATAAGATAATAAAACTCGTTGAACCAGTAGGTTTAACTATACAAGAATTTATAAATAAAGCTTATTATCCTATAGATTCATATGTAATTTCACAAAATGGCATAAGGTACGAAATGAGAGAGATAAAGCTAACTCCAATTAGTGAAATTAGAAAAAACAGATTAAAAAAATTAGGAATTAAATAGATATATGTAATTAGTTATGGCAGAACTTAAAAAGAAAAGAAAACGTTATAGATTAAATACATTTTTCTACATTGAAGTATATGATATAGCAGCACTTAGGAGTAAAAAACTAAATAAAGTAATGGGATTAGATAATAACATAAGACCCACCTATTTTAGTACACTAAGTAGAAATACTTCTATAAAGAATATATATCTTTCTAGCTTTTGGAAGAAGAAACAAAGTGCTATCAACCAAAAGGCTGCTATGAAAGAAATGTGTGATAAAAAGAATCTAACTATGGAAATAATCGAAATTAATAGATTAGAGTTTATAAAATTAATACCGCTAAAAGTACCAGAGTGTTCAAAATGGGATATGGGATTATACATAATTAATATAGGCATTGTGCGTGATGAGAAAGCATATATGGAAACATTAAAGTGTAGGGAAATAGACAACATTAATGAATAATCAAAATAAGACACGAATTAGATATCTATATTATATAGAAATGTACACACTTGTACAATATAGAAGATTAAGGATTGCTCAAGTGTTGTCTCATCAAACAGAAACATTAGAGACCCTTTACTATAATGGACCTAGGGGATATATCGAACCCCAAAATAATATATACTTTGCCTTATTTTTTAGAAGTTCAGAAAGTGCAAGGAAGTGTATAAACCTAGTTAGTGAGAATAACTACAAAAATTTTCAATTTATTATTAACAAAATTAGTTCGACTGACTTTGTTAATATAATACCAACTACAAAACCATTTAGGATAAACACAAGTCTTACATCAAGATACTACTATAGAAATAACCTAGGGCTAAGAAATGTTGAACTAACTCACTTAAAAGAATTAAATTTAAAATAATTAATACACTATGGAAAGCATGGATACAAATATTAAAGACATTATAAGAGGTATTAAAATTGATATAGTTAATAATAGATATAAATGTATATCAGCATACAAAATACCAAAAGACGTTGAGCATTGGTTGAATTGTCCAATTTGTGATTTAAAGCCACTTATATGGGAATTTAATAATGGATCTTCTACTGGTTGTGGCTGTGGTGAAAACCAATACAGAAACTTTAGTATTGTGACAGAATCTATAATGTCACATATAAGTAGAAATAATGGATCTGCACTTAATTATGACCATCGTAAATTGAAAAATAACTGGAATCATTGGGTATGTACTAGAGAAGAACTAGAAACACACAAAGGATTATTAGAAGAGGGTAAGTGGTAGTTTATTCCACAATATCTTCTGCTGTTTCTGATAGTGCTATACAAGCCTTTGCAGTTTCTTCGTGTTTAAACTCTAAACACCTATCAGCACAATAAACAGAACTTTCAAATACCAAATCCGATATATTAGAGAGATGGTGTGATTTATTCTCAAGTGCATACACAAAAGCTTCACATATCTTAATAAACTCTCCTAGGTCTACTGAAAAGGCTTTAACTTTAGTCTTTTCCATTGACTTATTTAGTAACTCTATACAGCTATTAACATCATCTATTAGCTGAGAGTTATCATTTACCTCCTCTGTTTCTTCATTCTGTTCTAAAAACTTTTTAAGATGTATCATTATAATTTATTTATTTACTTATATATTAAATATTTACATAGTAAACAGATACAAATGTTAAAGTATCCTTTTTATATAAACTTTTCCATAGGTATGTATATATTAATAAAGAAACTATGGTAGAGTTATTACATTTTGATATAGAAACCACAAGTGAGTATGAAAACTTCGAATCATTTAAGGAAAACGATGAGAGGGGATCAGCTTTATTTGAAGCCAAATGCAAAAAAATGAATTGGATAGAAAAGTGTGGGAGTATAGAGCAAGCATACATTGAAAATGGTGGGATAATATCAACATATGGTAAGATAATATGTATATCATTTGGATTTACCGTTAACGGAGAAAAAAGAATAAAATCGTTATACTCTGATAATGAAAAGGATTTAGTCAATAAGTTCAATGAATCTCTAAAATACATAGAAAAAAAAGCTTTTCATTTATGTGGATTCAGGATAAAACATTTTGATATTCCTTGGATATTACACAAATTACATAAATATGGTATAGAGCCAGTTGATATGATATATGTATATGATAAGAAACCATGGGAGATGAGAGTAGCTGATATGTCTGATGATTGGAAAACTGGTTACTTATTATCACATACCTTTGATGAAATGTGTTATGAATTAGGTGTGGAATCCCCTAAGAATGAACTAGATGGTTCTAAAGTCCATAAAGCATACTGGTCTGGTAATTTAGATTCAGTTGTAAAATACTGCGAATCAGATGTTTCATCATCAATTGATGCTGGGATTAAACTATATAAACATTATAAACATTAGATATGGGAGAAAAAATCACAAAAGGAGATTTATTTTTATTTACATCACATTATGATAATGGTCGTTCAGTCCATTACTATGGTTCACTTGTAGAAATAATTGGTATTGCAAGTAATAGCATAATGATGGTAACTGGTGAAGGAGATTTAAACACTAAAGAGAAATTGCTTATAAGAATAATAAAGGATAGTAACTTTAAAGACATTGATTCTAGTAAATTTTCTAAAACGCTTGTAAAAGATTTAAAAATTAAATTTAAATTTAATCTAGAAAATGATACCATTGAAGCAGATTCACATGATGTGCACAAGATAAATATAGACTATGGATTAGTTGAAATTGATAAAAAAATAGATAGGCTTTTAAAAGAGAAAACTCTTTACAATGACTTTCATATCAGGACAAGAAAGCTAAGGAAATTATTAGATGATTCTAATGACTAGTTATTCTCAAATGGACTTATCTTAGAATCTATCAAAGACATCAATTCATTGTGTGTTTGTGATAGATTCCTTGATACTAAACCATCTAAAATAAATCTAGTTTCTGTCACATACTTGCTGACAAATTTATCACTACCTTGTTCTAAATCTGAGCAATTGTGTAATCTATCAGCTAACTTTATAACAAGAGCATAACTAGTCATATTTAGCATTTTATCTAATAAATACTCTGATTTACCTACCTTCTCTATTTTGTTATTATCAGATGTAAGTTCTTCTACTATACTACTGACCATTTTTCCAAACTCTTCTTCTATATTACTAATAGTAACATCACAATCTTCAACAGTGTCGTGAAGTAATGCCGCAATACAAATTAGCTCCTTATTTTTACTCACCTTGACCTCCCTAACTATTTTGCTTACTGCAATTGGGTGCCATGCATATTCTTTGCCAGAAAATTTTCTAAACTGTCCATCGTGTGCCTCTATCATAAATAATAGAGCCTTTCTTAGCTTTGTTTCTTTTTTAGTTTTCATAGTTGTCATATATATTAAACAAATATAACCTTTTTATTTGATATATACAACAGGGGAGATATATACTTTTATATATATAATAAAATATAAAAAATCATGGGTACAAAGAATAAAATGTTTTCATTTAGAATACCACCAAAATTATTAGAAGAATATCACGAAATGTGTGATGAGAACTCAATAAACATATCAAAAAGGATTAGAAAGTTCATTGAGCGTGATTTAGAAGGATGGAGAAATAAGAAAAAGGAATAAATTTAATAAAATATTTCATAAATACTTTAATAATTCGAAATATATTCAGTATGTTTGTATCATATAATTTACTACAGATAATAGTATTATGAACAAACAAAGAAGTTATTATGAAAAATCTTAAAAAATGGTTTAGAAATTTATCAATTACTAACCTTGCTCACTACTACTGGCTAAAAATAAGAGAAGAATCAAAAGATAGACATGGTGAAAAATTATGTTATTGTGGACACACTAATAAATGTAGTTGTGATGACCCAGATAAACAAACTTTTAAAGATTCTGTAAAAAGAGGAACTATAATTATATTTGATAAAAAGAACGGTTGGAAAACTTCCAAAAAATAAATGTAATAAATATAAAACTATGGAATCTAATAAAAAAGAAACTAATGGGATATTGTCAGTAGTTCTAAATGTTTTCCTAGTAGCTACAGAAAATAGGCTAATAAGCTTCGCTATCAAAAATAAAGAATTAAGCCCTGAGCAGACTAGTTATATAGAGTCTGAATACGGCAAAATAGAATCTATCGAAGATGGTAGTAGTGGGTTCACTAAAACTGTTATATACATTTAATAAAATGAACTATGTTAATTAGAAAAATGTATACCTTGTACATAAATACAACACTTAGAACTGCATACTTTGGTAATCTAAAGTTTGGATGTAGAATAGGTGGTGCAAAGTTTGGTAAAGTAATTGATTGTAATTTATCTGATTTGAAACACAACCTAAGAATACTAGCAGAAGAAAATTATTTAATTAATAAACGCACGTATTAAAATGAAAATAACAAAAGGAACATTCAAATATACTGGTATTAACGATATAGATATTGACTTAGTCACAGACAAGTGGAATCATTTATGGATGCTTGCTGAGTGGAAAGTAGACAATTCTTGGAAAATAGTCAAATATATTAGAAAAGACTCTCAAAATACCGAGATAAAGCTAACGATATCATGTGAACAAGCAACTGAACTTATTAAAAACCTTGGCTTAATTAATATTAATACTGGGTTTCAAAGTGGTTACTCTTGGAGGACTAAAAAGGATATGGTGTATTTAGAGAACTGGAGATTGGCAAGACATAAGAAATTACAGACCAAATTAATAACAAACAACTTTTAAATTATGAAAGATACATTTAGATACTTCATCAGAAAGAACTTCTCTGAGATTGGCGAAATAAGCAATGAGGATATTGATGAAATCGGAATTGAATTTCACAAGTACTTGGATAGCAAATTAAATGATGACCAAAAGGCTAAAATACTACCAAAAAGTGCGATTGATGTAATAATGAATAGCGACCACCCACTTAAAACAAACGGATTTGAGCCAGCATATATGCTACATTTTACACAATGGACAAAGGAACAAAGTGAATCGCAAGACTAGTTAAATGTTTTTATAAATTTTTTGGCTATTAGCTTCTATATTTACACAATAATAATAATAAAACAATGAATAAAGACAATAATTCTATTATAGATACTAATGTACCTCTTTTTAAGTATATCGAGATTAAGGATTATGACAATGATAGTGTTGTTAAGCGACTAGATGTAAGCGATAAATCCGATAGGCGTATAGATACTATCGAAAGTGGGATTGATATAAACTTAAACCATGACCAATACTATACGTTTAGTCATGATAGTGAAGTTGAATTAGAACTCATATGAAAATAAATTTAAATCTTTTTAAAAAACACTTGTGAGAAACAAATATTAGTTATATATTTGCACAGAACCTAAAATAATTTAAACTTTTAGTAAAAAAAAGAATATAAATAACCAAAGGAAGAAATAAAATTTAATATATAATAGTGATGAAAAATTTAAACCTAAATACAAATAGAAACTTAACGCTCAATGTGGTGAATATTATGTTATGTAATAGACCATCTAGGGGTTCTAGTGTATTTAATAAATTTCATCTTATGACATAGTGAAATAAAAAATACAAATAACTAAAACCCCTAGAAATGAAAATTCTAGGGGTTTTTTTGTTTTATGCTAGTGTGGTGGAATGGTAGACACGAGGGATTCAAAATCCTTTAATCAGAAATGATTATATGAGTTCAAATCTCATCATTAGTACATATATTACAATCCTCGTTAGCTCAGTGGTCAGAAGCTCTCGTCTGTTAAACGAAAGGTCGGTGGTTCGAATCCACCACGAGGAGCAAATAATCGGCATATACCAGCCCAAGCTGATACCTTGGAGAACTGTAGTTGGTAAGTTGAAAACGTAGGTTCGAGTCCTACTGTGCCGACTTTTATGACACTTGTCGGAGTGGTGGAATGGCAGACACGCTGGGTTTAAGCTCCAGTGGGCAGTGATGTCCGTGAGGGTTCGAGTCCCTTCTCCGATACGAATAAATGCCAGTGTGGTGAAATTGGATGAAACACGCTAGTCTTAGGAACTAGTACCCAAGAGGTAAACATTGTCGGTTCGAGTCCGACCACTGGTACAAAATAAATGCCTTAGTAGTCCCGATTGTCTTCTAAACAATTAAGGGTAATTGGAAGCTGAAAATATAGGTTCGAGTCCTATCTAGGGTACAAATAAAAAGTTCTGTAATTCAGGGGTTCAGAATGCTTCCCTTACAAGGAAGAAGTCGTTGGTTCGAATCCAACCAGAACTACAAAATGTACCTATGACCGAGTGATTTAGGTAGGTGGCTGCAACCCATCGTACGGGGGTTTGAATCCCTCTAGGTACTCTAATATGCTGACATAGCTCAATTGGTAGAGCATTTGATTTGTAATCAAAAGGTTGTGGGTTCGAAGCCCTCTGTCAGCTCTGAAAAAATGCACTAGTGGCGAAGTGGATGAAACGCATCAGACTTAAAATCTGATACCCTTTGAGGTGAACAACGTGGGTTCAAATCCCACCTGGTGTACTAAATCGCTATGAACAGATGTGGTAATTGTGCTTGGCTCATATCCAAGTTAGAGAAATCTTATTGTTGGTTCAAGTCCAACTAGCGGTACAAAAAAAGAGGGGATATAATTAATTATATCCCCTCTTTTTTATATTATTTGTTTTATTTATTTTTAAGACTTTCTATATCATCCCTTATCTCATCTATATCATCTAAAGATATATCATCCAAATCTTTACCAGCATCACCAGTATTATCTGTTACTACAGGAATAACATCTTCTATCCCTTTATCTATTTCCTTAGCAATGTAATCATCCCCTGCAATACTCTCTCTTTCTATTTGTAAACAGAACTGTGCTAATACTGCTAAATCATCATTTTTCTGTGCTAAATCGAATACTTTGCTATTAAGTTCATATTTTGACATACCTCTAAATTTCTTTCTAGTATAGTAGTCATAGAAATCTTGCTCTTCTCTAGACATAACATTAGATGGTTTTCTATCAATACCAAATATCTCTGTCTTTTTAGCTTTTGCAGTTACTGCTTCGCTCACTTTTTTATTGTTAAAGTCTTTATATTTTTTTATCATACTCTTATATATTAATTTTTATTTACCATTTATTTCTTCAAACTCTTTTTCTAAATAAAGATAAATGTATTTTTTATACCTTTTCTTAATATCATCACTCACCGCCCTTGATATTCCCATCCATAGACCAATACTTTTTAATTTAGAAAATGCATCTTTTATATCATTTGGATTTCTTTCCATTATTAGGTCTGTTATAGATTGTGAAAAAGCCATTACCTCATCTTTATTCGAAAAATAAGCCTTTTGATCTGAAATGTTTCCTAAAAATTCAAAATTTAAATCAGCTGGTCGTCTCAAACCTTGTTTTAAATGTATATTTTCATGCTTTAATACGTGGATAGCAAAACTGATATCATTACTCTCAAGATATCTTACATTATTAGCAAGAACCAATCTAGGCTTTTTAGTAACTGGGTTTAATAAACCAAATACTTTCATACCATTTGGTGGTGCATCTTCCCTCATTTTATCAGTTGGTAATTCATCATAGAATGTTCTGTAATAAACAACCTCTATATCATTTTTTGCACCAATTCTTTGTAATTCATCAACACTAATACTCCACTCAGCCTCGACCTCTTTTATAAACTTTTCTAAATTATCAGACTTCCAATCTATTATTGCCTCATTAAACTTTTTTAAATGTTTCATTATTATTCTTTTTTTTTTAGAAATTTTCGTTTAATGGAAAATTCTTTAGATAAATTTTATCATTGGCATTATCACCAAATATTAAATATTTAGAGTCATCACCCAATATATATTGATTCAATACTTTATTATGAGCTTCCTCTGGGATAACATCACTAAAAAGTCTTATGTTAGTAACCTTCATATCAGATGCTAATATCTTAGGATTTTTATCAATATTATACTGAATAGGTTCTATGTCTTGTTTATTATAATACTCTTTTCTCAAAATTGTACTATTAAGCATTTTTGCATCATCTTCTATATCTACATTTCTCTTATATATATAATTTTCAATATACCTTTGACGTTGGTTTAAATTTAGCACATAACAATACCAAGTATCTTCCTCTAATGCATCACTTTCCCCATCATTTAACTCAAATATATATTCTTCTTCATTCATAGTAACTGTAATGCTATCATTCTTTAGACTAGACTTCCATCCTTTATTAATCCCATTGTCATAAACGTCCATAAATTTATAAACTTCATCTTTTATGTAGTTATTTATACTAAACCAAACTTGTAATGATATGTTGTCAGATACATCAAGTATAGAATTAAAGTTCTTGTATTGAACTGCCAAACCATTATATTCTACTGTTGATAAATCATAACAATATTTAGATATTATGGTTGTTGAGTTTTCAATAAGTTCTTTATCAACTTCAGAAAAATACTCAAGTCTAATAGGATCTCTAGATAAAGGTTGTTGTTCCTTCTTATTAGCAATTGACTTCTTATCTTGTTCTATCTCCTTTCCAAATAGTTCATCAATAGTAGTATTCTTTGTTAACTCACTAATGCTATTAGAAATTTCTGGAATATCTGTCTGAACATTTGATTTTTGAGAATATTTTTTGAGAATAAGTTTATAATAAACAGCCGCATTATTAAAATTTCTAAACTGTTGAGCATGGTCAACTTGATACATTCTATTAACTTGACAAAAATGTATAAAATCTTCTTTAGAAGGTCTTCTCTGGACACCAAACATTTCCTTAAATTGTTTCTTTGTTATATGTGCTTCCATTGAATCAAATAATCCTAAATCGAATATGTTCATCTTAATCTGTGAGTCTGGAAAATTATTACCATCAATAGATATTTTTAAATCTCCCTCACACACAACATTATATAATTGATATTCATTAAGTGTGTGGTCTTGACCATTGGCATCTGGATCAGTTGCATAATAAGTTACTTTATGTCCTAGTACTTGTTCAGAGTCTGTACTTAATTTTTCATATAGTTGAGTAGCTTGTGTTTGTTCATAAGGATTATATAACTGAGCCTTGTCTGTATCTGTCATTGGTTTAAATGCATCATTCTCACCTTCACAGTTGTTACCTGTTGTGTTTAAATTATCATTCATTATATACTTACCTTCACTGTTTATATAGCCTATCTGGTTGGATTTACAACATTCTCTTATCCCAAATAGATTACTCTTTTTATAATCTTCCTTAACATTTTGAAAATCTCCTACTAAATTTATGTCTTGAAACCTAGACACTGATCCCGATTTGTTATCAATAAGATATTCTATTTCAAAGAAACGTATAGGGTTTATCCTTTTGGTTGTTATATTTTCTTTAGTCAATGGTTCCCATTCAGTCCAAGTTCTAGAGTTATCTTGTGAGAATCTATACTTTATACTTATGTCATCTAAACTAGTTATATTAATGATTTGTATATCTTCTAATTTAAAAACTTTATATATGAAAGGTGCTTTTACTATCTTAGAATCACCTGGCTCTATATAAAATGCTTGTTCACCATTGAATTGTATTTCTTGTCTATCTATAATACCTTCTAATTTATATTCTAGTATTCTTATACTACCTATTTCAGAAGTTCCCTTTCTCACCCATTTAATTTCAAGGTACATACTATCTAGTGTATCAACAACTGGGAAGTTGGTTATATTAATATTTAAGTCTAACCACTCAGACCATGTGTTACCATCTCTGGAAACTCTATAATATTGTAAGAGAAATCTATCTTGTTTAAGACCTAAACTATCGTATGTAAATCTTTTGAACTTTTCCACATTATCTAACTTATCAAAAGATAATATGTATTCATCATTGATAGAATTTAGATAAGGAGTTTCATCTTCAACACCAGTTGCCATCACGTCATATTCATCTGATATAGTTATTATTCCTTTCTCAAAATCTGAGTTTATATTTACCATAACTCTATATATTAAAAAAGATTATTTTAATTTAAAAAAAACCTTGTATAAACCATTTATTTATATTATATTTGCATAGAAATAATATAATTCTAAACTTTTATAAAAAAAAGTCTATAAATAACCATAGAGAGAAATAAAAGTTAATATATAAAACATAATGAAAAATTTAAACTTAAACATAGTAGTTAACCCTCAACCCCAAGTTGATATCGATCAGGATTCTGATACGAAAGGTGCTAACTATGTTTTAAATTTAAGTTGATATTTAAATAATAAAAACAAAAACTCGGTTAGTCTTTTAGATTAACCGAGTTTTTTTTGTTTATATAGCTCTGAGGTCAAATGGTTAAGATGTACGTCTGTCTCACGTAACGGAGTGGGTTCGATTCCCATCAGAGCTGCTAATATTAAATTGCCCCATAGTGTAATTGGCTAACACATCTGGTTTTGGTCCAGAAGATTGCAGGTTCGAACCCTGCTGGGGTAACAAGTTAATCGAGAAGTGACTAAGGTTATAAGCACGGGTGCATTGGAGGCATCAGTTAGCAGGTTCGATTCCTGTCTTCTCGACAAATTTTTAATAGTCCATTAGTGTAAAGGTTATCATTTCCGACTGTCTCTCGGAAGATAGGGGTTCGAATCCCCTATGGACTGCAAAAATGCTCTATAGTGTAATTGGTTAACACGTCTGGCTTTGGTCCAGGAGATTGTAGGTTCGAACCCTACTGGGGCAACAAGTATAGCGAGGGTGTAGTGTAATCTGGTAACACACGATGTTTGGGACATCGAATTGCTGTTCGAATCGGACATCTTCGACAAAAATTATAGTTAAAACTAAATGTTGTTAATAAGCAACATTTTAGCACTTTTTGTTGTTAATAAGCAACAAAAAAAATTAACACAAAAAACAACATATAATTCAAACTAAACTGTTATATTTGAATATATAGTATATGGATCGTATATATAAAATTAAGTTTGATGTTACTGATGAAGAGTTAGATGACCTATTTATGTATTTCTCTGATGAAGACCTAGATGATGTTGAAGAGTTAGAGGCTGAGGCATATTTCTATTTTCACGAAGAAGGTAACTATGTATGTTATTTAATAACTACTGAGGTAGAGATGAGAACTTACGTGGGTGTTATGGATAAAAACAAAATAAATATATATGTTAAAGATTTTTCCGATAGAATATTAAATTCAACTGTTAATCTAGAAGATAACTTAAGACATAACATCGATAAGGAAAATTGTGAAGACTTTGAAGACTTCATTATTTGCCTAAATGAATGGGTTCTTGGAAAATTAGATATAGACTTTGTATTAGATAGGATATCTAGCGTAGGAATTGATAATCTAACAGAAAATGAAAAATACTTTTTAAACTCATATAAAATATGAATATATTCTTAGATGATATAAGAGAACCAAATATGTCACATAATAAAACTAAAGGATTAGGTAATGAATATTCTGATTCTAATAAATGGATTATAATAAGAGATTATTTTTCTTTCATTAAATTCTTAGATGATAATATAGAAAATATAACACTTATATCATTTGATCACGACATAGCTTCATATAAAGATAGTAAAGAATACACTGGTAAAGATGCTGCCAATTATTTAATAGAGATATGTTTAGATAATAGTTTAAAAATGCCTAAATGGTATGTACATTCTGACAACACAGTTGGTGCTCATAATATAAATAGCATACTACATAACTATGTTAGGGTTGTTGAGCAGTTTAAAGGTCCAAATCACCACCTCTAGTGTTATATCCACCACATGTGCTATCAAGTAGATAGTATCCCTCATATTCTACATTATTGTTATATAAAATTTTTCTTTCCTTATCGTAATTTCTGAAAGTATCCATAAATGGATAAGCATTATAATCACCTTCTAACTTTATGTTCATATTAACTCTATATGTCTTATCACCATAGTTCATTAAATCCATGTTTTTAATACTATTGTGAGTTCTGTAACCCCAACCATTATCCTTAGCATATTTAACTAACTTATCACCATCTGAATCAGTGAAATAATATCTTCTATCCATATAATATTCTACATCCCCAAGTTCATCACTTATAGTATTAATACCATTTAGTTTAAATACTAAAGCTCTAGCTAATAACTTACCATCTTTAACTAATATTGCTAGGCTACAAACATCTTTATTATTTACAAACATTTTAAACAAATTAGAATCAACGCCTACCATACAAGACTTCCCTAGTGTACCAGTTCGTTTTTTTATAAAGTGTTTGTCCGCGTCATACCACTCTGGTATTTCATCACCAGATACTATTTCAATGTGTGCTTCTGAATAATTTGAGTTTGATTTATATTTATTTACAAAATTTTCAACTTCTTCTTTACTAAATCGGCTCGGGAATGCTCTATTAATAAATTTGCCTATTTTAAACTCACTTCTATTCCCTTTGTATATGCCACCAACATCATTATTGTGTATCTCATCTGCCAATTCTTCACTAAACTCATCAAATTTAGTTATGGGTACTCTGACATTATTATTAACTTTTCTAATAGCACTATTCATTGTTGTAAAACTAACATATCCTTCTTTTTTACCGTTATCAATAAAAGTTATATCTGGGTTTATATCCTCGCCTTCTAATGAAAGTAATGCATCTGATATATCACCACCAATTATTGATATAGTATTTCTAAAATTTGGTGAGTAATACACAACAGATTCTGTTATTAACTTTTCCATAATAGAATGGTTTTTAAAACTTAAATAATTTTTAATCATATAAGGTATATATTAAATATAATTACTACATTTGCAAAATGAAGCCAGCCTTAAACATATCCGAATTAAAGACACCATTTATCATAATGTTGATTGGATTACCACTATCTGGCAAAACCACTTGGATTAAAGAGAATATACTAAATATGAAAGGTTATGAAAATATTGATATTATATCTAGAGATGATATAATTATGGAGTTATCAAGTAGTGATGATTATAATAAGTCTTATTCAGAAGTTGATGAGAAAGAAGTAAATACACTATTAAGAGAAAGGCTCATAGAATCTAACAAAAATAGAAGATGTGCTATTGTTGATATGACTAATATGTCTAAAAAAAGAAAAAACACTCTTAACTATTTTAAAAAAGATTATACTAGAGTAGCTATTTTATTCCCTTTGTTAGATGATGAAAAGTATACTATTAGAAATGATAAAAGAAAACGAGAAGAAAAAAAGCATATCTCCTTAACAGTATTAAAGGATATGTTAGAAAAATACGCAATTATTAATGAGGAAGATAAATTTGATATAGTAGTTACCGTTGAAAAATAAATAAAAATATAAATGAAGTATTTAGGGAGTAAGAATAGAATATCTAAGTACATATTGCCAATTATACTAGAAGGTAGAACTAATGGACAATATTATGTCGAGCCTTTTGTGGGTGGTGGGAACACAATTGATAAAGTTGGTGGCAATAGAATTGGTTCTGATAGTAATAAATATATGATAGCACTACACAAAGCTTTACAAAAAGGCTGGATACCACCAAAGAATGTGTCTAAGGAAGAATATCTACATTTGAAGGATAACAGAGATGATTATCCACTTGAAATGGTTGGTTACTTTGCTACACAACTAGTATTCGGTAGTGTGTGGTTCGGCTCTTATAGAAGAGATAACAAAGGAAATAGAGACTATGATATTGAAGCATATAATAATGTTATGAAACAACAACCAAATCTAACAGATGTTGAATTTGTTTGTTGTAGCTATGAGTGTCTAGATATACCACCAAACAGTCTTATTTATTGCGATCCACCTTATAGAGGTGCTAGACCTTATATTGGTGATAATAAAATTAATCATAATATGTTTTGGGACTGGTGTAGAAAGGCATCAAATGAAGGTCATCAAGTATTTATAAGTGAATATAATGCTCCTGATGATTTTGAATGTGTGTGGGAAAAAGAAATATCATCAAGTGGGAATGGGATAACAGATAAAAAGTTAAGAGCCACAGAAAAACTATTCACAATAAAATAAAAAATATATACAAATCAATTATTTATTCGTATATTTGTTTAAACAAAACCATAAACTAAAACTATAACCATGGTAGACACATTTAAAAATCATAGATTTGAAAGAAATTTATTAGAGAAAAAAATGGTAGATGAGTTCTCAGAGGAAGTAAACTTAGCAGAAATAGAATCAAGAGTTTTTGGTGATTTTAATTCTAAGTATGAAATACTAACAAAAAGAGAATTAAAAATTGTAAATTCTACTGTACAATGGTTAGGTACAGAAGTTGGACAAGACTATCTTAAAAGATGTGGATTTGAAAAAGTATAGAATATGAGAGAGTTCCAGAGTGGTCAAATGGGCTTATATAAAGTAATATGAGTGTCTTAACAGACTTCGGGGTTCGAATCCTATCCTCTCTCACTAATTGGGTGCTAGTATAATAGGCAAAGCTTAATTGTGATAAGCCCTTCCCATCTCGAAGGATAAAATCATAGCCCTTTGTAAAAAAGTTTATCTTTTAAAGATAAACTTTTTAAATTTAATTAAAAAATTATGAAAAAAGAAGAAAATCTAGAATTAAGAATGTATGGACTAGTCCCTTATAATATATCGGACATACAAAAGGGAATACAGTTTGGACACTCCGTAGTTAGATATGGAAGAAATGTTACTAAACTCAATTCCTTTAATAAATATCATAAACAGTATATAGATTGGGCAGATAATCACGAAACTTTTGTTATATTAAATGGTGGTACTACTAACATCAGAAAAGGTATTGATGGTAATTGTCTAGGTAGTCTCAATAATTATCACAAGATGTTAACTGATAGAGGTATCCTAACAAGTGATTTTTACGAACCAGATCTCGGAGATCAATTAACTGCCTTTTGTCTAATAATAGACGAGAGAGTTTTTAATAGGAAAAAATATCCTGAATATGACACTGACATTCTTGGTGGTCAATCTTATGAAGAATGGGTTGATACAATAGGTGGTGAGGAAAATGTATTTATAAGAAATTTACTATATCCACTTAGACTAGCATGATAACTGAAATTAATATAGAGGGGATAGGAATAATAGAAGTTACTGATTTTAACACTCTATCAAATTCATATACAACATACACTGATGTAATACCTTCTATAGATTGGTCAATTATTACAAATTTGGATTTGGATCTATTGAATAAACTAAAAAATATGTACAAATTTAATGTTAATAGCAATGTGTTTAATTTTTATAACACATTTGTTAAAAATGTTACGTATGGATATAATCCCAATTCTAAATCAATGCATATTACTTTTTGCAGTGATCACTTTGTAAGATTAAGCAAACAAGAAATAAGAAGCTACAAATTAAAAAAAATACTTCATTAAAACACAATGAATCAGTTGGTTATAAAAACTAAAAAAATTATTGAGCAAATTATAACAATTTAATTAAAACTATTTTGTATATTTGTCCATATTTAAGAAACAAAATACTTATCAATCACTATAAACATTATGAATAAAAATCAAATTATGCAAAAAGACAAAGAAGGGAAAGATTACTTAAGAAAAACTATCGATGTGAAAAACTCTATTGCAGATGATGGACCACCAGATGAAGATTTTAAAGTCCCTGACAAGAAGAATGGTAAATCTAAGACTCCTGTCCTTGATACATATAGTAGAGATCTTACTAATATGGCAGAAGATGGTAAGCTAGATCTTATTGTTGGTAGAGATAAAGAAATAGAACGTGTTTCTCAAATTTTATCTAGGAGAAAAAAGAACAATCCTATTCTCATTGGTGAAGCTGGTGTTGGTAAATCTTCTATTGCAGAAGGTCTAGCACTTAGAATTGTACAGAGAAAGGTAAGTAGAGTTCTTTTTGATAAAAGAATTGTTATGTTAGACTTAGCATCTATGGTAGCTGGTACTAAATATAGGGGTCAATTTGAAGAAAGAGTTAAGGCTCTTATGAGTGAAATAGAAGATGAACCAAATGTTATTCTTTTTATCGATGAAATTCATACTATGGTTGGTGCTGGTGGAGCATCTGGTAGCCTAGATGCCTCCAATATGTTCAAACCAGCATTAGCACGTGGTGAAATTCAGATAATTGGTGCAACAACATTAGACGAATACAGAAAGCATGTTGAGAAAGATGCTGCTTTGGAAAGAAGATTTCAAAAAGTAATCGTAGAACCTGCCACACCAGAGGAAACTTTACAAATCATAGGAAACATCAAAGATAAATATGAGAAGCATCATAATGTGGTTTACTCACAAGAGGCAATTGAATCTTGTGTTGATCTTACAGTCAGATATATGAGTGATAGATTCTTACCAGACAAAGCAATTGATGCATTAGATGAGGCAGGATCAAGAGTTCATATCTCAAATATAGTTGTTCCTAAAAGGATAACTGAAATCGAGAAAAAGATTGAGGATATTAAAGAAGAAAAGAAAAAAGTAATTAGGTCTCAAAAATATGAACAAGCTGCTAGACTTAGAGATGTTGAGAAAGAACTTGATGCCGAATTAGAATTGGCTAGAGATAAGTGGGAAGAAGATACTAAAAATAACCCACAAGTTGTGTCACAAGAAGATGTTGCACAAGTAGTATCTATGATAACTGGAGTTCCTGTTAGTAAGGTTGGGCAAAAAGAAAATTCTAAATTAGCCAAAATGTTTGATGTTATTTCAAATAACGTTGTTGGTCAAGACAAAGCAGTTAAAAAAGTAGTACAAGCTATACAGAGAGGTAGAGTTGGTATGAAAGATCCTAACAAGCCAATTTTCTCAGGAATACTAATTGGTAATAGTGGAGTTGGTAAAACTGAATTGGCTAAACAAATTGCTAAGTATATGTTTGACTCAGAGGATTCTATTATTCGTTTAGATATGTCTGAATACATGGAGAAAGTCTCCCTTACTAGAATCCAAGGTTCTGCACCTGGGTATGTTGGATATGAAGATAGTAATGTATTGGATAAGGTAAGGAGAAAGCCTTACTCTGTTATTCTTTTTGATGAAATTGAGAAAGCCCACCCTGATGTTGTCAATCTATTTTTACAAATGTTAGATGATGGAGTTGTAACAGATTCACATGGAAGAAAAGTATCTTTTAAGAATTGTGTTATTCTGATGACATCAAACGTTGGTACTAGAAAGGTTAAGAGTTTTGGAACTGGACTAGGCTTCTCAACAAAAACATCAGTTGAGAAAGAACACAATAAAGTTAAAGCTATTTTACAAAAGGAATTAAGTGTGGCTTTTCCACCAGAGTTTATCAATAGATTAGATGATATTATCTACTTCAAAGATTTGGACAGAGATGACATTATGAAGATTGTTGAACTTGAAATTACTAAGACACTTAAAAGAGGTTCTGATATTGGATATAATCTAATTGTAACAGATGAATTGAAGGAACACCTTCTAGATGTTGGTTATAACTTAGATAGTGGTGCTAGACCTCTTAAAAGAGCTTTACAGACTTGGATTGATGATTATGTAACAGAGTTTATCATCCAAGAAAGTCCTAAAGAGGGTTCTACACTAACAATTAGCTATGATAAAGATTTGGATGAGTCAGTAGTTAGTCTTGGTAAGAAAAGAAAGAAGAGAGTTTCTAAGCCCAGGGACGAAGAAATTTAGGCTTCGAAAGAATGCCCCCCTATATTCTGTAGAATAGGCACATATTCAAGCGAGTTAGATTTCTGACTCGCTTTTCTTATGTTATCATTGCTTATAGAATGTACCATTTCATTTGGATACTTAGTAAAGTACTCAATCATAGAATCTACATTTTCATCCTCAGACAAACTCTTGTTCCATAAATCTGGTAGGTTGTACTTATTCATACTCACATACTCCTTTACTTTTAAATCTAATACAGGATTGAACTCTTTCCATTCTTTTAAATATTCCATATAATTATATTTTTTGTATTATAGTAGTAATATTCTTTGTCTCTAATACCTTACTCTTATCTAATAAAAATTCTATGTCATAGAAGTTGAAACTAAACGTTAGTGTAAATTCTTTACCAGTAACTCTTTGTTGGGAGTAATTGAAATTGACATCTGATAAACTCCTAAGAATTATCTCACCAAATTTAATTATGTATATAGCATCTCTATGTATGTCCAATGATGTTATAGTAAATGGATCCAGAAAAGAATTCTCAACATCTATATAATGCTTGTTTATAATATCAAATAATAGCCAATAATTAAGATAAGCATCAACTGATCTAAAAGTTATTTGAAGTTCTCTAGTAGATACTATATCTTGTGGATTCTTAGAAGGTTTGAAATTTCTTTTCTTACCCCTCATTCTTATCTGCTCTGGCATATCAAAAGATATACCTGGAAAATTCACTGACAAGATTGTAGAATTTATATAGTCTATGACGTTTTCATACTGAACCCAGTTTTTTTCCAATATAGGTTGATAACTCTCTATCAATTCATTTGGAAGAAATGATTGTGGTAGGTTAAAGATGAACTGTGATGATTGCGAACTAAGTCTCATTCAATTATATGTATTTATAGTATATATTAACTTATGAAAATCTCTTATTCATTGAATATATCATCACCAGAATCCCTAAATCTAACATCATTTGGTCTGCTATTAGTATTGGGTGTATTAGCAGAACTAGACTTTTTAATTGGTCTGTTGTCATCACTAATAACTCTTCTAGTTACTATTGCAGTTTCCTTCTCTGGTTCAGTTACAACATCTTGTTCTACCCCACCATTTTCTATGTCATCATTTAATTCTCCAACATTGTTCATATCATCATATATTTTAAATAACCCAGTATAGACAACTGAAGTAGTTGATGAATTAGTACCAGTTATATAAAAAACGTTTATACCACTAGTAAATATTTGTTTTATTTGACTGAATTTACCTTGTGTTATTTTAAATACAACTATACCATTTGCTAGGTCTACTTCACCAGATTCTATAAAAGGAGAGAATGATATTGATGTTTTGTCGTTCTTTATGGTAAATAGAATTTCAGAATAACCTGTTAAATCTAGGTATTTTGGTTTTTCATTAGTACCAGAAGCTATTGTGAATGATATTACATTATCAAACGGATATAAAAGTATTTGTATTTTACCAAATCCATAGAACCTACTTTCGTCCAATACTGAACTTTCTGATTTAGCCATTATATTAAACCTATCTACCAAAACAGGGAATGGTACTTTAACTTGTTCTACAATAACGCCACCATTGCCACCATTATTACTATTGTTATTATTTGAATTTAATTCATCTAGTGTTATTCTAGGTCTAATAGGTGATTTAGGAGTGTTGTTTATTGGTATAACACCAAAAGAGTTAGCAACTCCAACTAAATCTGGATTTATTGAAGATTTTATATTATACACCTTTGGCTTGGATGCATTAGCTATATTTATTTTAGTCATTCTAAGAGAATACTTAGATACCTCATCTTGTAACATACCATATGATGCCCTTCTTATTATATAAGACTGGTCAACAGAGTCTATAAGTCTAAGTTCTACATCTATAATAGCAGTTGTAGTTGAGTACTTTATAATAGGTCTATATTCAACAGTCTCATTGAAGTTATTAGTAAGTGTTATAGTAGTTGTTTTACCCCTTATATTTTGCTCATATATCGTTATATTGTATTGTACATAGTATCTGTTACCCAATGGTATTGCATCATCTATAAACCTTTTAAATTCAGCTATATTACCATTGTATGTTCCATAAATCTCAAAAAAGTCACCATTAGGCGAGTTTTCTATTTTAAGACCTAGTTTTTCAAATTCTGGTGTCTGTGGAATTGTTGTAGTAATTGCACTTTCTAATAAATATGTCTTTATTTGATTTATTCTCTGAGTTTTATTTATAAAATGAAAATCTATAAATACTGGGGAATTTATATTTAGACCAAGACCATTAGTAAGAACAGAGTTAAGACTATTTTCAGTTGGTTCTTGATTTGTTAATTGTGTAGAAACCTCACTTAAAGCTGGTATATCTAATACAATATTCTTACCCCAAAGTTTCTCTTGGAATAGAAGTGGTGGTGATGAAAAATTAAGTAAATACTGTTGTTCAACATCTGTCATATCAAAATAGAAATTTGATAAATCATGTTGTGTTTGATTTAACCTATCAAATGCATATATTCTAACATAAAATCCTAAGTATTGTCCAAATGTCCAATTTATAGGTAAATGTATTTTAACTGTATCATGTCTTAGTGGTGAGGATGCAGTATAGTTTTTTTCTTGTAAAAATGTATAATTACTTTCATCTACCTTACCCCATTTAGATTCTATTGGATCTAGTCTAAATAATTGATTTGTTTTTGTATTGCTAGTGGATGATGTACTTGTTGAAAAATATCCAGTTGTCCTATCTTTTGAGTTAACCAATATGTTATATGGTTCACTCAGTAGGTTAGCATCATTATAAATATATTCTAATAATATATCTTTATTTAATTTTACAAATTTAGAGATTTTAGCCATTAATGTAATTGTTTTACATATATATTAAATGGTAGTTGCTCTAATTAAGTTGTTTTAAAGTGTTCATTATTTTAAAGTGTTCAGTGTCACTGAACAGGATAAAATAATGAACACTTATTAAATAATCTTTTTAATTATCCCTAGCCTATAGTCGTAAGAGAAATTAATAGCTATATAGGGTGATTTATCTAACCTAGCTTTTCTTCTAAGATCGTCTATTTTAATATTTTTATAATGTTTATTACTATTTATACCATAATTATATTTATACCCAGAAGTAGGTGATGATATATTTTTTATTATTTTTATCATCTTACCTACCGAAATGGCGGTACCACCTTCATTAAAATCTTTATCAAAACTATCGTACATGCTCTTGGTGAATGGACCAACCCATTTGCCTTTAACGTCCTGTACTATAAAAAATACTTCTGAACCGTTGCTTCTAAGTGGGTTAGAATTTGCCGACATATAACTTGGTGGTGTTGTGTTATAATGCTTGACTGGGTATATATTGTTACTCGAACTTTCATTACTTTGATGAAGACTGTCATCTATGTAATCTACTATTTCAGTATTATTTGTAATATTAAAATCATTATAATGTACATATATCTCGTCAAGTGTTAAGGAACTACCACTCAATAATTTTAAATGATCAACCCAAAGTTTTCTTAAACTCTCATTATATTTTATATCAACGACATAGCCATTTGATGTGGTGGGACAAGTGTCTATAATATTTATAGTAGCAGTTTTATTCCGACCCCATCTGTTACATCTTCCTATCCGTTGTAATGTGGATTCTGGGGATAATGGTATCTCATATAGATTATTAAAAGATATATCAAGAGCCGCTTGTAAAATAAGTGTTGATATGTAAGGCTTTCTGTTAGTTGTTTTAGAATCCTTACCATAATCCTTTAATAATTTATCAAACATCTTTAATTTATCACCTTCTATGAAATTAGAGTGTATTAATATAGCATCTGTTAACTCCTTTGCAATTTCTTGGGATTCTTTTATTGAGTTAACAAATAATATCTCATCGTTTGATATTGTACTAGGTATCTTATTTATAATATTAACTTTATATTCTTTCTTATGTATAGAAGGTAAGTGGTTTTTTCCATTAGGTATAATCTTAGTTTTGTTTGAATTAGTAGTCCACAAATGGCTTATATCGATGGGTGTAGCACTTAATAACAAAGTTCTAGAATCTGTCTTTATGTTTCTAACTCTCATAAGGTTTATAAAGAGGCTAAATATAGGTAAATCAGTTACATTTTCATGATACTCATCAAATATAACATCACTATGTATTATAAAATACATAAGAGACATGTCTTTACCAGCATTACTATATGGTCTTAGATAATAATCAATGTTTGTAATAATGATATCTGCTTCTTTTCCTTCTCCATTAAAGCTTGACTTTTGAACCTTCCCAGCATACCTTAGTTCTATATTTACTTTCTTTTCAGAGTCTTCTAATTCTTTTACAATAGAATAGTATGTTGATATTGCTATATTATTTCTAGGACATACCCACAATAACTTTTTATCTGACTTCTCACTCCACATAAGACCTAACATAGTTTTACCAAATCCTGTAGGTGCTTTAATTATTGTAGTTTTATCCTCATCCTTAATATCATTTATAATCTTTTTTTGCTCTTTGAATCTTTTGTCGTCAGGGAAGTGACAAACTTCAAATAAGAACTTGTTTGCTTTTTTAAGATTTATATCATCAGCACCAGATATAGTTCTATCAGAATAAACTAATATCATTCTAATTAATGTTATATCTCGGTTGAGGTTGTCTGTTTTTTCTTTCCTATCTTTGTTAAATAAAAAGTAATCAGGTCTAGTATTGTTATTTTTTTTAGGATTATTAATGATATACTTACTGTCAATTAGTTTACCAAGCTCTTTCTTCATGGTATCTATATCACTAGATGGTATACTACCTAAAACATCTTTGGCACAAATCCCCTCATTGTCCAAGATACCATGATGCCAATATATTAGATTGGGTATTATGTTTTTACCAACACAATTCTTTATTTCGTTGTCTTTGAAATAATTTACATAATCGAAATAAGTATCTACAAAAGCCCATGAAACTTGTTGATGTAAGTACTTGTTTTTATGTTTCTTATCTACTTTCTCTCCATTTATATGTTTTTGGAAAGAGTCTGTTGACTTCCCAATATCGTGTAATAGAGAAGCTACCTTTATGTTTACCATTAAGTGTTCTTTCACATTTGGTAATTTTTTTAATTCTTTCACAGCCTTATCACTGACTTCCTTTGAATGTTCCTCTAATGATATATTATTACCATTATTCGACTTTGCTACTATCATATTAATATTTTAGACTGCGAATATACTAATAAAAAAAACAATTGCTATATATATTTATGATTACCTTATGTATTAATATGATTACTACTAATAATTAGCTTCGATTGTTGCGAAGGTCGGTTTTGATTACCTTATGTATTAATATGGTTACTATCTCCAAAAAGGGGTGTTAAGTCTACTTCGTAGTTGTGATTACCTTACGTATTAATATGATTACTATCTACATAACTTTTACTCCTGGGAGAAGAGTAGTTGTGATTACCTTGCGTATTAATATGATTACTATCATCACGTTTACAATGATTAAAGGGGTGATGGTTGTGATTACCTTGCGTATTAATACGATTAGTACAAACCGCTAGCATTCATGTTGTGATTACCTTGTGTATTAATATGATTATTATCTCCTTTAACTGAAAATTAGACCATTTCATGTTGTGATTACCTTGCGTATTAATATGATTAATATTTCATATTCAGACAGTTTAAACGTGTATTTAGTTGTGATTACCTTATGTATTAATATGATTACTATCTAAAGTAGGAGGCAGAACATCATCTATATTGTTGTGATTACCTTACGTGTTAATATGATTACTATCATGCTACCATGCTTTATAAAATAATTACCAGTTGAGATTACCTTACGTATTAATATGATTACTATCTTAAAATCAAAACAGCCAATATAGACGAGTGTTGTGATTACCCTATGTATTAATATGATTACTATTTTTTGTATAATCCTAGCCATAATGGCGTTGTTGTGATTACCTTATGTATTAATATGATTATTATCACTTTTCAAAAAGAGTCCTATTAAGTATTTGTTGTGATTACCTTGCGTATTAATATGATTACTATCAAAAATAACACTAAGATATTCAGGTTCTATGTTATGATTACCTTACGTATTAATATGATCACTATCTAAGCCTTTTGGTAGATATTTGTGTTAAGGTTGTGATTACCCTATGTATTAATATGATTTCTATATAGTGCTATTAAAGCATATGTCAATAAAGTGTTGTAATTACTACATTTAATTATTTAGTGGTTTGTTTTAAAATGTCAAAGAACTATTTTTATCTATGTAGATAATTACCTTACGTATTAATATGATTACTATCAAAGAATGATGAAGCTACTTATTAAGCTACCGTTGTGATTACCTTACGTATTAATATGATTACTATCTAGGAGGTCTTTTGCTACAAATTTTTATGGGTTGTGATTACCTTGCGTATTAATATGATTACTATCATAATCGAGTTGTTGGAACTTTGATTTGTGGTTGTGATTACCTTGTGTATTAATATGATTACTATCTTGCAAGATTTTCTAGCTTGCGTTGTAAGTGTTGTGATTACCTTGCGTATTAATATGATTACTATCATGCTGTAATTAAGATGATGGTAGGTCCATGTTGTGATTACCTTGCGTATTAATATGATTACTATCTATCACGTACCAATTCATTTTTACCCTTATGTTGTGATTACCTTGCGTATTAATATGATTACTATCAGAAAATTTATCCAAAGGAATACTTATCCCGTTGTGATTACCTTGCGTATTAATATGATTACTATCCTAACTTATATATCTAGCTGAAAGCTAGATATATAAGTGTCATTTAGGATATAAAAACTACTAAAATAGCTCTTCTTTTGGATGGTATTTGCTAATATTATCAGTTCTAATTAGAGTCCCAAACCCCGAACCAGTGCTATTACCCAATCCATAATTATATATATGTTCAATAAGACTTCTATCACCATATATAGTGAGTGGACAATAGCTAGATTTGTTTCTGATGTTATTTACATAAACATTTATAGTTCTGTTTGATTTGTTATTATGACCAATTTCAATTTTGAAGTCTTTGAAACTTAATCCTTTATTTATCTTAGAAAACTTGGATCTAGTTTGTTCTTCTAAAGCTTTTTCAAATCCACTATCTTTTAATGTTAAAAATCCTAATTTTGTCTTTAGAAGAATACCATTCCTAAGTGTTTTAAAATGATTATATCCACTATAAAAATTTCCAGATATGTAATCAATACCATTTACTTTCATACCCTTTCCTAGATTACCATCTAAATGTAATCCATTTATGACTTTACCGATAAAATCTTCTTTCAACGAACTCACAACAATAAAGCCACCATTTGGAAAATTTACATCTCGTCCACCATTTATAAACACACCACCTTCTAGGTTTGATATTGTATAATCTGATACAGAGTTATGATATTTGTTGTTCTTGCCTAGACATTTATGTATAAATCCATTTACTATTTTCTGATTATTAATTAATGGTTCAGTGTTTGGAGTAAAACTAATTTTAATTCTCATGTTTTATGTTTTAATGGTTAATAATTTGATTTGATATATCAGATACTTTTTTGTATTTATCAAACTCTCTGCTACTTATATCTTCTTCATCAATGATGCCATCAATAAATACAATACCACCATCTAATATAGTTGAAAATGGCTTCATCACACTCTCCCTTTCTCGTAAAAAGTCATTTACTGGTATTAATATTTCACCATTGTATATTTCAAACTTCTCAATACCACTATTTACCAATATAGGACTTCCATCTTGTATTGATGAAGTTACAGTATTTTTACCAGTCTGGATAGTTCTAACCAATGCTGTTTTACCAAGTCTAGAAATAGCTACAAAAACAGCTTTGACTTTTGTGTCATCTTTTATATTTCTTATCTCTGACTCTATGTCTTTGTAGTTATATTCTAGAATGTTCTTTTTAAGTATTTTTGAAAACTCCTTTACAAAATACCCCCAGGCTAGACCTTTATTATAAGTCATATATTTTCTAACTAGTTCCCAATTCAATTTAATTGATGGATTAAATGAATTGTAGAAAGCTTTCTTAGTTGATATAGTCTCTAGATACTTATTGACCTTATTGTTTTTAAAAACAGGTTTAAACACAGTTTCTACACGAATAAGTGAATTTGACACCAAGTCATCAATTTCACTTATTCTCTTATAAAAGACTTTTCTATGAAGAGGAACAGGTCTCTCACCTAGAAGTACATGAATTGAATTAGACAATTGATGATGTGTTATTGGCTCTACATAAGAAAATAAGTTATTTCTATTAACTCTATGAACTTTAGGCCCAGAATATATAGACTTGTCTTTAGTGCCTTTATTATACCTAAATAATTTGGCATCTTTGAATATTAGTTTAAGATATTCCATAAATTATTTTTATTTCTTTTTAGACTTTAATGCTTTCTCTTCAGCCGCCTCTTTGATTATAGCCTTTTCTTTTTCGATACCTTTATTAATTCTTTCTTCTGTTTTTTCAACTATATGACCACTAACTTCCTCATAAAAATCAAAGGGTTTAAACGAGATATTTTTAATATCTTTCATATTTTTTATATCATCCCAACCTTCTGGATTTCTCATAGTATCTACATAAGGATCTCTTACTAGCTTTATTCTAACGCTAATTACATCAGCACTAGCATTACTTCTTTTTATTTGTGTTTTTAACAAACGGTATATATATTCTTTTACCAAATATACAACATTATCATCATTCAGCTTAATACCATATTCTGCAAGATCTAGACATGATGTTGATAATTTGTAATATGCCAACTTTGTATCAGTGCTATTAAGATTCATATTCAAAGACTTTATCAATATCTCAGCATTATCTGGATTAAATCCATATCTATCGAAAGCTGCATCACAAGATAAAAATTGTAATTGTCCAATGTCTATAAAGGAAGTACCACTATATTTTATATCTCCTAAAGACTCATATTGAAACAAGCTTGTACTACCCTTTCCAGAGATTGGAGACTTTTTACTACCTGCTTTAACTGCTTGTGGTAAAGTAGGTAGTGCAGTACATGTCTGTTGGATATTGCCTGTGGTTATTGGACCTTTTCTTTTTAAACTTTCACCCTTTGTTGCTTTCAAATAACCCTTTAGGATTGCATGTGTAGATCCTAGGTAGTTATAAAGAGTATTCTTATCATATAAAGCTCTTGGGTTATCTTCTACGTAATCTTCTTTAAACAGTGCCTTGTTAAAACATTCTGCTGATATCTTAACCTTAAAATCTAACTGACCTTTCTCGTTATAGAAGAAATTCTTTTTAGAATAGTTACAATTATCGTTAATCTGTGCCAATGCTTTTACTTTTGGCATTCTATCATCATCTTTTTTATTAGCATCTTTGAAGAACATGAACTTCTGATCTGTTGAATCAAAGTTTACAATACCACTTCCTTCTAATTTAAAGTCTACTAGAATACCACTTACTGGTGAATTACTCATAATTTATGTTTTAAGTTTATATTATTTTGACAAATATACAAAACATATTCTATTAAAATGTAGTTTTTTACTTTTATTATGAGATAATACAGTAATCGATTATTTTACATAGTCAGAATTTATAAATTTTCTTGTCTAAGCCTATCCCCAACCTCTTTAATTATCTGATCATCAGATAATTCTGGGTTTTTTTCTTTTAATGTTCTAAATAACTCATTTTCTTCCTTTTGTAGTTTCTCAATCTCTTTATTCATGGGTGCCATAAGTGTTTCTAGCTTATTTCCCTCTACCTCTACCTCTTTAATAACCTCCATTAGCTTAGATATTGACTTCTCTGGATCAGTTACCTTCTTACTCTTGATGTCTTTTTGTAGCTTATCTAGACTCTCTATATTCTTATCTAGAATAGATACTATTTCTTTTGATCTTTTGTGATATAGTTCTATATTAGATGAAACCTTTAAATACTCTTGTCTTATAGTTACTGCTGATTGTAATAAATTTTCTTGAATCATATTATATCTATTTTTTTAGTTCACTAATTCTTTTCTTACCCGCTTTTTTTACAGTCTTAGCAGTCTCGCCTTTTAAAGCTACATCAATTTCTTCTACTGTTTCTAACTTAGATATCGATTTAACCCTATCACTTGCACTAGGCTTTTTACTAGATTTAGCTTTAGGTTTAGATTCTTTCTTATCAGATTCAGATTCACCATAGACTTTTATCTCAATTTCTCTCTTAATTCTATCTTTTACTAAGGATGGATTATGTAATAACTCTCTAGTGAATTCCTCAGCTAAAAAATCAATAATAGATACATTATATGAATCCTCCATCATCTCTATAAAATCTAGACGAGGTATTTTCCTATCTATCTCTAAATCAAAAGTAAACGGTACATTCTTCTTGACATTTTTAAACATTGCTATAATCGGATCTTCATCTATCCTCTGTGTTTGTTGTATAGGTTCTGCATTAGATTGTCTTGTTGTAGTTTCCCTAGTTTCGCTAGTTTGTTTAGTATCATAAGATATATCTTGTGATTTTCTAGCATTACTAGGATTTTCACTAGGGGTATCATCACCGTTTATGATTCTATTCATAGCTTCATTCTGCTTATTCACACTATCAGAAACATCAACCTCAGCACCATACTTTTTAGCTAATGCTGCTCTTTCTTCCTCTTCGCTAGATTGTATGATTGCACTCTCATTACTAGAAGGTTTAAAAGAGTCATCTCTATCAAAACTAACATTTTCATCAATCATATCATCTGTTTTTAGATTTTTGATGTCATTAAGCACACTAGAAAAGGCACTAGATGTATCTAAAAAAGAACTAGGATCTATTTGTTCCGAGTATTTAGATGTATCTAATAATACACTCTTATCAATCTTAGTCTTGTTTTCTAAAACTACAGTATCCCCAAAATTATCTAAAACTCTTATAGTTTCTCCTGTCTTATTGTTTCTAAAAGTTTTGTTAGCTAAAGTCATGTTATTTATTTTATTTTTTATTGTTTTAATAATTTTGTTTAAATATTCTATCAAAACACTTTTATTATTTATTATTATATACTTAAATATTAATTTGTTTAATAATACAACAAAAAAAAGCACACATTGTATAATGTGTGCTTTCTTAATATTAACTATCTACTAGAGGTCGTCAAAAAAGTCATCTTCGTCAGTACTAACTGCTTCTTCTTTACCTTCCGTGAAGTTATTCTCGAAATCGAAGTCGCTTGATTCGGGCTTTTGTTCAGAAGCACTAGTTGAATTAGCACTATTAAAGCTATTAGACGACTTACCAAGTAATATATTCGTAATTTCTGAAATTTTCGAATGTTGTTCGTCAGTAAGTGGCTTAGGACCGAAGTCTTCTACATTATGATCTCTATCTAATAAAAATCCTTTAATCTTTCCTTGTGCCTTTTGACTTACTTTGTTATTTTCATCTAAAGGTACATTCTTAAACTCTTTAGTTTCTTTAAAGTAGATTGGTAGAGATGTAGTTTGTTGCTTAAACATACTCATTTTGTAATCAGGGTAAGTTGCATCTCCTGTAGAGATTTCTTTTACGATTAATACAAAGTCCTTACCATCTGCTAGTTCAAACACATTACAAGGTTCACCAGAGATTTCTCCATTCTTTTCTGCCGAAATCTTGTCCTTAATTGTCTTACCATACTGCATAACCATAATCTTACCAACTAACTCTGGTTGTTGCTCATCTTCAAGTACTAATACATAAGAGTAGTACTTTCTAGAGTAGTTAAGAACGTTCGCCTTCTCAACAAGAACTGCATTCTTAGAGTTCTTCATCTGGTAAAAAAGATTTGTAAGTGGACATGGTTCTCCAAAGTTTTTAGGAGAGTCATAATAACCACCTAATTCTCTTGGTTCTTTAATTTCTACATAGTGTGAAATCTTTTCAAGTGCTACTTGTCCTAATTTACCTTCCTCTGTTAGGTTAGGTAAAAACCTAACAACTGAACGATATCCTCTTTTAGTGTCCTTAACCTTTGTCAAGTCAACACGATAAATTCCATCGTTGTTTGAGGTCTTTTTTTCCTCTAAGAAGTCCATTTTCGTGTCTAGACTTCCGTCAAATAATTGATCTAATTCTTCCATAATATTGCTTTTTATTTATTTTTATATTCAACTTAATTGTTGATATATGTTATATTAAAAAGGTCTGAAAAGTTTAGATTTATTTTTATTTATTTTTCTTTATTTCTCGACACTTTATAATACTGAATCTTTATATAAGCAATATTACTGTTTGTTTATTTTTTAGTATTTATTTAACATATTCACTCTATCTATCTAAGGTTTACTGGGTCCAAATAATAGATAGTTCAATTAAAGGAACTTCTAATTTTGGTATATCAAAGTCTTTGAAAGATATTGTTGCAGTATCTGTTTCTTTATTATATACTCTAAGATATACCATTTCCTCATATTTCCAAAACACTAAACAACCTTCAAATAGCTTGGAATCTGGTCTTGTTGTTTTATCTGTTGTATCTAATTTCATTGTTTCTTAGTCTTTATAACATTCACTCTATCTAGCTGATACTTCTCTATGTCTAAAGAATGGTTATCTTTCATAGTTCTAAATATACTTATACACATCTCACCCATTAATACACAATCTGTAAGTGCATCATGGTATCCTTTCATATCTATATCTAGTGCTGGACCGATTTTGGACAAAGAAGATGATATAAGACCATTGTCTCTATCAGATGTTCCAATTTTATTTAGGAGTTCTTTATAATGGTTATCAGTTTCAGATAATTTTTGGAAAATAGGTATTAAATATAACCTAATAAGCATTTTAGTATCAAAAACTTCTTCAACTATTTTATGATTATACCTACCAGTTAACATATCAACATCAAACGGTGCGTTTTGTGCAACTAATAGACTAGGAGTATTTTGTTTTATAAATTCAAAAAAACTATCTAGTACAATATTTTCATTTTTATACACATAATCACCATCATCATAATGATTAAACTCTAATATAGGCTTAACTATATCATAACGCCTAATTGTTTCAGCGGTTAATAATATTTTTTCATCAAATTCTGCCTTGTATAAGAATTTATTTTCTAAATAATCATATTTAACTAACTTAGCAGACACTTGAGTTAGTTGCTCTATTTTAGAACCTTTGAGTCCTGTGGTTTCAGTGTCCAGTAAAATCCAATTTATTTCAGATTTATTTTCTAACCAACTAAGCATTTCTGGTATTGACTTGTAATTCATTTTATTTATTTTAAGGTTATTCTTCTAGTTTAAACATAGTCTTTTCATCTGCCGAGTACATAACTTTTTTAGATGATAGAGTAGCATTGTAATTATCAACAACATACTTTTTACCCTTACCTTTCTTCACATAAGCTATTGTGATATGTGGATTATAATCAGGGAAGTCTGTAGTATGTGGCAATATAGATAATTTTTCATTAATATCTAACAATTCTTTAGTTTTTTTAACTTTGAATTTAACAACATCAAACTTATCATTCTCAAATAAATCAACTGACTCTAATTCTATATCAATAGAAGTATAACCTTCAAATGCCTTTTTCACGTCATCTATGCTAACTTCATCTTTATGAAGTCCAAATAGAAGTGTTAAGTGAGGCTCATCTTCCAAACCATCTTCACCTATATCCTCTTTGTCTATAAAGCTAGTTATTTCTTCCCAGTTCTTAACATTGAAGTATAACATAGCACATCCATATTCATATATTTTTTCTTCTTTGGTTTCGTTTTTCTCATTGATGAACAATGAATAGCTTGTAATTATCATATTTTTACTTATTTTTAATTTATATATATATTAAAATATTATATTTGTAAAAAAAAACAACTGCTATGGAAAAATTTTCAATGAAAGAACTTCTTAAAAATAAGTATGGAGAACCAGAAAAGAATAAAAAAACCGCTTCGTCTACTAAAAAGTCAACTAAGAAAAAAGTAAATGATGGTAGTAAGTATAAAACTAAAATAGTTAATGGTATTAAGTATATGGTTCTTAGGTAATTACTTAATCTTAATATCTAAGTAGCTTTCATCTTCATCTGCACCTAAATCTTGTTCCATATCAAGGTCGAATCCTTTATCAACAACATGGTGCATTACTGAGTCAAATTTACTTTTGTGTATATCTAGCTTATCTAACATCTTATCCAATACTCTTACTGTTACAGATTCACCATCACTTCTCATTTTTTCTAAACGAGGAAGTATTTCAGTTGCTATTTTTTCTGTCTCGGTGTGATCTGTATTACCTCTAGAATCTTTATCATACTCAAAGCTTTCGTTAAAAGGAGACATTAAGTGTTTTAAGTTCCATGATGGTATAAACTTTTTATTCTTTTTTTCAAAATCTTCATATGACTCTAATCCATTCTCAATAGGATTTCTAATATACACAATATTAGCACCTTCCTTACTCATATCTGATATTCTATTCCCTATATCTGTCTTAGAAGATAACTTCATAACTCTTTCCAGCTGGTCTACACTTTTTTGCCTAGGTAAAGATTCATTTATTACTTCTACTTCACTGAATTTGCTTAAATATTTCATAGTTTATTTTACTCATTTTAAGTTTATCACTTACGTTATATATTAAATAAAAAAACCCATAATATAATTATGGGTTTTCATTAAAATAAAATATAAATCTCTAGAAATCTTCATCAAGGTCATCATAATCAATAGCTTTATCAGATACTTTTTGATATTCACCCACTCTTTTTTCGAAAAAGTTGGTTTTGTTTTGTAAAGAAAGCATGTCCATAAAATCAAATGGATTTTCAGAATTATAAACTTTTTCACAACCTAGTTCTAATAACCAGAAGTCTGCAACAAACTCTATATACTGCTTCATAAGGTCTGAGTTCATACCAATAAGTGCAACTGGTAAAGATTCTGATACGAATTCTTTCTCAATTTCAACAGCATCACATAATATAGCCTTAATTCTTTCTTTTGGAACTTGGTCTATAACATGATCGTTATGTATCATAGTTGCAAATTGACAATGTAAGCCTTCATCTCTTGATATAAGTTCATTTGAAAATGTAAGACCTGGCATTAAACCTCTTTTCTTCAACCAGAAGATAGAACAAAATGATCCAGAGAAAAATATACCCTCAACTGCTGCAAAAGCAATTAAACGCTCAGCAAATGAATCTGATTCAATCCATTGTAAAGCCCAATCTGCTTTCTTTTTCACAGAAGGCACAGTCTCTAGTGCATTAAACAAGCGGTCTTTCTCCTCATTATCTTTGATGTAAGTATCAATTAATAGAGAGTAAGTCTCCGAGTGAATATTTTCTACCATGATTTGGAAGCCATAAAAGAATTTAGCCTCTGCATACTGAACTTCAGTTAAGAAATTTTCAGCTAAATTCTCGTTAACTATCCCGTCACTTGCCGCAAAGAAAGCCAAGACATTCTTAACATAAAATCTTTCATCATCATTTAACTTATTTTCCCAATCGTCCATATCTTGTGATAGGTCAATTTCTTCGGCAGTCCAAAATGAATGTTCTGCTGTTTTATACATTTGCCAAATATCGTTATGTTGTAATGGAAATATTACAAATCTATTTGGATTTTCCTTTAAAATTGGTTCTTCTTGTTTGCTCATATAATTAAATTTTGTTTACTATATATATCATTATAACTCTACTATGTTTAGTTATTTCTAGATATTTTTTGATAGGTTTAACTTATATTAATATAAGACTTGTTTATCTATATATTTTTTCAAACTTTATCTGTCCACAATCAAATATTTTATAAGAACCAAGGTTATCTTCCATTATTTTGGATTCTGATAAATTTTTATCATAACCCATCTTAATAAGCTTTTTCTTAGTCCACTTTTGTTTATTTGATCTATTTTTATTAACTATATATGAATAATTGGGATATGTGATATTTTTAATATAAAATCCTAGATTAGTATACAAATTACCAGTTGACCATGATTTATCTGCAAATGATATGACACGAGTTGGTTTATATGTTTTATTAAAATATGATATTAATTTACTAGCACCTCCTATAACACTAGTATTTATTTTATTACAAAACCTTGACAAATTCCATTCAGAGTCTAACATCTTCTTACGTCCTTCAAAATGGTCAAATGTCATCAAGGACACCAATTCATCATTGTAATATAGTCCTATTTTTAAAGATGCAGATACATATCCCTGTATATGGTTATTATTTAAGAAGTTTCTATATTCACTAACATCATCTATTTCTTTTATAACACATTTTCTACCATATATTTTATTATCCGTTAATCCAATCCAATTTTTTATCTGACTTTCTAAGATATCCCTTCTATCTGACCAATCATCTTCCCAAATATGTATAATTCTTATATCCCTTTTGTTAAAATGCTTGGTTTTGTCTAGGTGATAGTTTTTATCTTTGAATAATTCACTATGCCAGTATAATCCATTAAACTCAAATCCAATTTTTAATTCAGGTAAATATATGTCTATTTCTAGACCATCTCTATAGGATTGTATAATTTGTCCATTATATATGCTCTTTATAAAGTTATACAATTCTAATTCCTTAAACGAAGTACTCATAACTGGGAAACATGTAGTGCATTGCTTATTATTTAGTCTATTCCTAAAATGGTATAAACTAGAATTGGTAATAAATGTGTGGTTTTCTTTGTTATCACAATACATCTCATGTTTTCCCAAACCTAAGTAATTCATATAATTCGTACTAGTATTTAAGTTAGTTCTAATATCACAACCTCTATATTTCTCAAACATTAATTCTTTATACATTTTAGTTTTTGTATAATTATTAACACCCCATCTATTTATATTGTCTTTTTTAAGTTTATCAATCACTTTTCCCAACTTCATATGATGTGTGACACCATATTTTACCATATTTTGCTTCTTTATTATATTTTTAATTTCCTCTGACTCAAAAGGATTATCAACACCAAAGTTATGTTTAGTTGTTATTTTTTTCTTTGCCTTTATTTCATCTATTTGTGATACGTTATCAACTCCATATCTTTCATTATTTGTCTTTTTCACTTTTTCATTCACTTTATCGTAATCTATCATAGATTTACTTTTTTTGATTTTATCTCTGACCACTTCACTTTTAGATGGATTATCAACACCCCATTTATCTATGCTATTTTTTTTAAAAGATAATATTTTAGTACTAATTAAGGCTAAATTATTATTAGAACATTTATAAGAACAAAATTCCCTATATCCCCTTTTTATTGATAAAAATTTTACATTACCATCACATGATTTACACTTAGCTTTTTCATTTTCTATTAAGTATACCTTTTCTGTAAATGATATTCCAATTAAATTATTTGTAAATTCATAAAAATTGGGCAAATTCTTTTTAACCCAAGACTCTTTTACTGAGTGTTGACTTACCTTTTCTATAAATGTATTATATTCTTCTCTTGTTTTATTATCCATTTTCTATATATAATCTAAACCATCGCTCCTTGCAAAAAACACTAAAAATATATTTTTTATAATGATTATGTTGTCAATATATAATTATTTAGTATATTTGTTTTAAATTAATAAATAAATAAAATGAAATTCATATACAATAGTGTATTTTACATTTGTAATAAGATTGTTAGTAACATAAGACCTAATAGCTGGCAAAGTTGGGAATCAGTCAGAATGACATGCACCATTCCAAAAAAAGTGTATTTAGATATTAAAGGAACTAGTGGCGATATTGAATTTATAATATATGATGATAATAGTCCTAAAGTGTCTTATGTATTATACAATTCTACTATAGAAAGAATGACAATTTCATCGGCTTTCAAAAACGGTGATGTTAGAGTTACATTTATATTGTCAGTTACTGATTCACAAGCTATAGAAAATAAATCATTTATAAGAAATTTAAAGTTAAAGCAAGTATATCTTTAAAAATAAAAGCCAGAAGTAGCGAATTTCTGGCTTTTTATAGTTGTTATAACTACACCGATCCTAAAGTAAGGGCATTCGCCCCTCGGTGTTAAAAGTATATATTATTATTCAAAGCCTCCTTTTATTAAACTTTTTAGAACATTGAGCATAAAACAATAAATAATAAATAATAAAAATCATTAAAATGACAAAACACGAAGTAAAAGTAGAAATCACAGAGAAAGACTCTATCTTGAGTATGATTAACAAAGCCTATCCCAAAAGTATGAAGGGTAGGATAAATGGTAATGAGAACTTTATGGAAATATATAGCACTAGTGATAGTTTTTCTGTATTCAAAGGTCTTAATGGCTCAACTGCTAAGATAAGTAATCAAGAGATTATAGATGGAACTATTAGAGTTATGGTAAAGGAAGAGAAAGGAATTGTCAAACTATACCCCATTTCTATTTATTGTATAGATGATGAACAAGGTAGATATATCTTTTACTAATATGAGAGATATAAAACTAGATTGGAATGACATATCATTAGTACCACAGGCTATAAGTAGCATATCTTCAAGAAATGAAGTCACTATAACAGACTTATGTAATATGCTTCCTCTATTTACTGCACCAATGGATACAGTTATTGATGGGAATAATTCTAAAACATTTCACGATAAGGATATAAACGTTTGTCTACCTAGAAATGTTAAGTTCAAGAAAGGCAGTGAACAGAAGTATTTCTATTCATATGGACTTGATGATATTATAGAGAAAGTAAATAATGATTTGTTATTACCAAATAGGATACTAATAGATGTTGCTAATGGTCATATGGAAAAACTTATAAATATATCAAAAAAGATAAAAGATAAGTATGGCAATGATAAGGAACTTATGGTTGGTAATATAGCCAACCCAGAAACATATAAAACTTATTGTGCTATTGGTGTTGATTATATAAGAGTTGGTATAGGTGGTGGAAGTTCTTGTACAACATCTGCCAATGTATCTATCCATTACCCAATGGCATCGCTTATATCAGAGTGTTATGATATAGGATTGTTGTATGCTAAGCCAACAAAAATAATAGCAGACGGTGGCTTTAGAAGCTTTTCAGATGTTATAAAAGCCATTGCAGTTGGTGCTGATTATGTTATGCTTGGTGGTATTTTTAATAAATGTATGGAAAGTTGTAGCACTAGTTATACTAAGCTTAGTGATAATACTTATGTAGAAAAGGATTATATGACTGCTAGGACATTATTTGAAAGTGGTGATAATGTATATAAATACTATAGAGGTATGTCAACAAAAGAAGTACAGAAAGCCTGGAATAAAAAAGATTTAAAAACAGGTGAAGGTATAACCAAATATAACTTGGTCGAATATACTTTGGACGGATGGGTAGAAAACTTTAGCGATTATTTAAAATCCGCTATGTCATATACTGGATGTAGAACACTAGAAGATTTTATAGGCGGACCAGAGATTATTCAAATATCACAAATGTCTTTTAATAGATTCCATAAATAAAGAGCAAGAAATCTTGTTGTCTAAACATTTTGGGTGTTCAAGATTCATATATAACCATTTTCTTAATGAGCGTAAAGAACAATATCAAAAAGATAAGAAATCAGATAACTATTATGTTCAAGCAAAATCTTTAACAGAATTAAAGAAAGATGAAGATTATAAATGGTTAAAAGAAGTTAATAGCCAGACTATACAATTTGCTTTAAGGTGTTTAGATACTTCTTATGTTAATTTTTTTCGTGGTAATGCTCAGTTTCCTAATTTTAAATCAAGAAAAAACAAAAACACATTCACTATTCCTCAGTTTGGTAGATTAGAAGAAAATAAAATAATTATACCTAAATTTAAAGGTGGTATTAAAGTTAAATTAGATAGGAGAAAAATTAAAGGCAAAATTGGTAAAATGAGCATTACTAAAACACCAACAGGTAAATATTATGTTTCTATTTTCACCGAACAAGAAATCGAACAATTACCTAAAACTGGTAAAAAAGTGGGTATTGATTTAGGTATCAAAGATTTTGTGATTACCTCAGATAATAAAAAATATAAAAATAATAAATATACTAAAAAGTATGCTAGAGAATTAAAGAAAGTACAACAGCATTTATCTCGTAAACAAAAAGGTAGTAATGGGTTTGAAAAACAAAGACTCAAAGTTGCTAAAATTCACGAAAAGATAGCAAGTTGTAGATTGGATACCTTACACAAAGTTAGTAGAGAACTTGTCGAATCTTATGATTTAATAAGTGTTGAAGATTTGAATGTAAAGGGTATGATTAAAAATCATAAGTTATCTAAACATATTGCTGATGTAAGTTGGGGTAATTTTGTTACATTACTTCAATATAAGTGTAATTGGTATGGAAAAGAACTTGTTAAAATAGGTAGATTTTTTCCATCATCAAAAACTTGTAATAGTTGTGGTTGGATAAATCAAGGATTAAAACTTTCAGACAGAGAATGGACTTGCTCACCTTGTGGTGAAACTCATGATAGGGACATAAATGCAAGTAAAAACATTCTAAAAGAAGGTTTAAAAATATTTGGGCAGGGACTGTCCAATACAAAGGTGGAGAGTAAATCAGACTTCTGTGAAGAAGCACACTCTGTGAAACCCGAAACACATTAGTCTTTAGCTAATGGGTAGTTCATTTTATACATTATGAAAGTTTTAAAACCAGCCTTAGTAGTTTTGTCTGTTTTAGACAAACAATCTATTTTATCAGCTATTCTTTCTTCATCACCACCTTTCTCTATCCACACAGCATCTATTAACATGTTATCAGATAATATCTTACTTATATCAATGTAAGATTCTCCTTCCAATGTATTAGCATAAAACTGTGTTTTTAATGGACTATCCGCAATTTTGTGTATAGTTAATGTTTCATCATCAAATTCAATTGTCTCTATATAAGTTTCGTCCACTTCAGCACTTTCTTTTATAAACATTGCCATTGTTTTTATAAATCTTTTGTTTCTTTTTTCCATAATTATATTGAGTATTTTTTGAGTATTTTTTTTATATCATTAAATGATTTTGTAGTTAGTTTAGCTCTTTTGACATCCATGTAATCAATTTCACCATCCTCATAATCAAATTCTAACCAAGTAAGTGTCCCAGCTTCAATCTTCACAAAGCATTTAGTTTTCTCTTTCTTATCAGTCATATCATATGTGACCGAAAAATTAAATCTAACTTGCTCTGGTATACTTCCTTCGTAACTATTATCCCTATTAGGATCTTTACTATCTAAACGATAGTCCATAAATACCTTATTAGATCCTGGTACAAATGCAACTCTTTTATATGTTGCTTTAGGATTACTAAAAGTTAGAGTTTTGGGAAAATCCGACTCTTTGAATTTTTTATAATATTCTAATGAATAGTTTAATTCAGGTGTATAATTTTCGAATTTTTTAATATGATTCATAAAGTATATATTAAGTTACAAATATTGCTTATCTTATCAAATCTAAATCAATCTTAATGAACTCATCTTTATATCTCCATATGAATCCCATTGCTGTCTTTGACAAACCCCTACACACATTTGCTATATTGCCTTTATTATAACCTAGTTCTCTATTTACTTGAGCTGGGGAATCCCATTCTTTTAAAAAGTTACCATCTAAACTATATTGATACACAATTTTCTTTGAGTTACTAAGTTGTTTTTTCCAAACTTCTTTTTCTTTTTTAATATTATGGTCTTGTAAAGACTGCCATATTTTCTTTCCACTAAAACCTAATTCCTTAGAAATACTTGGTATAGATAGATTATCCGTTATATATAATTTGTATAGTAAGTCTTTATCAATTACTTTTTTAATATTATTACCACTCCTATTATAGTTTGGCCTATCTATGTATATGTCTTTCACAGACTTTGAAATTTCTTCTTTATGTGAATTTGTCAAAGTACATCCTAGTTTGGATTTTCTCATTTTTAGCTTACTATCTTTATTATGTTTATAACCATTGAGTCCTATGCCACCACTAGTTAAGTTTGTTAGGTTAAATCCCCAGCATCTTAGTTGTGTTATCCAGTAAGTTTCCCAAAACTCCCAATCCTCACTAGAAACCTCATCAATAACTTCTATAGTAGGTTTTTTATCTTTTTCAAGTAGAGATCTAATCCAATTAGCTTTGTGAGATTTTGATCCTAGCTTAGAAGTTGTTATATGTGCATTTAGCCTTTTATTTACCTTTAATTGGGTTTTGCCAACATACCTTATCTGATTAGTTATTGGATCTACTAGTGTATATATGCATATTGTTTTCATATATTATATATGAGAAAAATATGGATACCATAGATGGTGAACAAAGATTTTATTTTTTAACCATGAAGAAGAATGATGAATTAGACATTTCGCCTATATAATCCGTAACCTCCTTAGTTTCCTCCTTTCCCTGTGATACCAAGTCAGCTCCATTTATCTTAACAGCACCAGGCAATGAGAAGTCATACCTACCAACCATGTTGCCTAGTTGTTGTTTAGCATACCCTGCTACATATTTAAAGAAAAGGTCATCGTTAAATAAATTCTCTTTAGGAATATCGGCATAGGCTTCCATAATCACGTTGTGCTTAATATTAGTCAATATGTGTAATCTGTGGTTTAATTGGTTGTATTGGTGCTTTAATGTATACTTATTCATCTGGTTAAGCATATCAGACATACTATCTAGTACTGTTTTATACACCCCAAGCTCACCGATTGTGGTTACGTAGGAAGATAGGTAGGGTTGATTTGTAACACCTAAATTAACCGACATATTAGGAGTATTAATACCCAACTGAAACAATGAATCCCCTCTAACTTCATATAAGTAAGTTACAGACTGTATTTCACAAGGAACTGTCACATAGTTATACTTAGTAAATTCATCTGTCTGAAAGGCTTCCTTTCTTATTAAAAAGTACATTTTCTGAACTGCATACATATAAGACCTATAGAAATATGGCAATGCTCTTTTTTCTATTGTAAGCCTTATTGCCTCATCTGGTAATGTCTTAGGTAAAGAACATGCTATTGTTAATTCTGTTTGTATAGAATCTATAAACTCTTCTATTGTTTGACCACCTTGAAATGGTTTGTAATCTTCTCCTTCCATAAATAAATAGTATTTTACTTATATATTATTTTCTGATATTAAGAAAGTGGCTATATTTGATATATACTAAAACATATATGCTTACTCATGCGAGAACTAATAGAAAAAAAGACATGCAATATAGGATCATTGTGTAGCTTTTTGAATAAAAGTGAGAATTTTTTGTATTTAAAACACATAAATGACTCACTTGGTAAATCATTTATGGATATTCCCTTAACAACATCAGAAAAAATATATTATTATATAAATAGAATTAATATACCGAATCTATGTTTTTGTGGACAAAGAACTAAGTTCATAGGCTTTAAAAATGGACATAGAAAAACATGTGGTTCTAAAGAATGTGTAGTTATATCAAGAAAAAATACTTGTATAGATAAATATGGTGTAGACAATCCCAAGAAGTCAAAAGAGATAAAAGATAAAGAACAATATAAGATTAAAGAGAAATGGGATGGTAAGCATTATATGCACAATAATGATGTTAAGGCTAAATTTAACTCCACTATGGATGATAGGTATGGTGTTAAATGGGCTCAGCAATCAAATCTAATATCTAAGAAAAGCATAAGTACCTTTTCACACAACACAGATAGAGAGGATATAATTAGAACAAGGGCAAATTCTAATAAGGACAAATCATTAGATGAAAAGAAGTTAATAGATGAAAAGAAGAAGAAAACACTAGAAGAAAATTGGGGTAGTATATCATTATTTAATGACTATAGGAATGAGAAGATAAAAGAATCATCAATGAAAAAATGGGGAGTTGACCATCACTTTAAGGCAAATACAATAGCTAAAAAAAGAATTGATTCTTATAATAATACACAAATGAAAAGCCTTATAGATTCTTTACCAAAAGAAGTATCCTTTATATCAAAGAAGCAAAATAATAACAATACTGATACTGTGTTTAAGCTAGTGTGTGAAACATGTGATAAGCATTTTAGTATAAATAGACAACTTATGTGGTTTCGTATTAATTCAAATAGTGGAGTATGTGTATATTGTAATCCTATATCTAGTGGTAAATCTAATAAAGAGCTAGAAGTATTAGACTTTATAAAAAGCATATACAAGGAAAAGATTGTTTCAAATGCTAGGAATATTATATCAAAGGAGTTAGACATATATATACCTTCTTTAAAAATAGCATTTGAGTTTAATGGACTTTACTGGCATAGTGATTTGTTTAAGACCAAGAGTTACCATTTAGACAAAAGTAAAGAGTGTGAAGATGTTGATATTCAATTAATACACATTTGGGAAGATGATTGGGATTATAAGAAAGATATTGTAAAATCTATTATATCTTATAAGTTAAATAAATCAGATAGGATATTTGCTAGAAAGTGTGTTATTAAAGAGATAAAAGATAACTCTATAGTTAAGAAGTTTTTATTAGACAATCATATACAGGGATTTGTTGGTTCTAGAGTTAAAATAGGCTTATTTTTTGAGAAAGAACTAGTTAGTTTAATAAGTTTTGGTAGCCTTAGAAAATCTTTAGGTCATAAATCCTCTGCAAATAGATGGGAGTTATTAAGGTTCTGTAATAAGATAAATACATCTGTTATAGGTGGTGCATCTAAGTTATTTAATTTCTTCATAAAGAATTATAATCCAGAATATGTAATGAGTTATAGTGATTCGTCTAGGGGAAAGGGAAATCTGTATGATGTATTAAAATTTAAGAGAAATCATCAAACTGTACCTAATTATTACTGGGTTATTGATGGTATAAAAACACATAGGTTTAACTGGAGGAAGGACAAGCTTGTTAAAATGGGGTATAGTTCAGATAAAACAGAAATAGAAATAATGAATGAAATTGGATATTATAGAATTTTTGATTGTGGATCTTGTAGATGGGACTGGTTGGGTAAATAAAGCATTATCTTAACTTCATTTTAATAAATGTCATAACAATATTTTCTTTTGTTTTATTATCCTCTGTATTAAACCATTTCCAGGTAAAGGTAGATTCCAAAAATACTGTTTTATCTCGATAAGAATCTATTACTCCTAACATGTTATCCTTATCACTTTCATCTAGGCTATAATTTATATCTAACCCATCACATATTCTATACATAGCTATTCTATCCTTATCTTTATATGCAACAGTAGCATTTATATACGTATTATTTTTTTTCTTATCTTTAACTTTATCTGGATGTGTTATTTTAGCAATAGACCTATATAATTGTTTTAACTTTATATCACCATCCACTTTTCCAACAGACTCTTCAATGCTTTCCTTCTCTTCCTTATTATCATCATTCTTTTCACTTTCTTGTGATATTTCATTTTTAAGTTCTTTTATTTTATTTTCTAAGTCTTTATTTAGAGCTTGTTCTAATTTATTGTTATATGCTTTTTTAAGACTAGGATTATCTTCTAGAACATCATCAATAGCTTTTGTGAATAAATCATCAGAATTTGAGACTATTTCGGATACATAATTATAGTTTTCTTCTATATAATCTAACTCTTTTATAAGTTTTTTCAATTCTAACTCTTTAATTCTATCCATTGGGTGGTGGTTACCTTTATATTTATATATTATAAGAAACATGTTTTGTTTATATTTTAATACATAATATACAAATTAATATATACTCTATGAAACATATAAAACCTTATAAGATATTCGAGAGTGCTAGTACTAACTTCCCAACTACAAAAGAGGAAGTTATAGAAGTGTGTGAAAAGTATGATATAAGAAAATACACTATTAATGATGATTTAAGTATTGATGTTAATGGTGGTGTTTTTTTGCGTAATAAAAAATTAGAATACTTACCACTTAGATTTAATTATGTGAGTGGTAGTTTTAATTGTTCTTATAATCGTAAATTAAGATCATTAAAAGGTAGTCCACAAACAGTATCTGGTGATTTTTATTGTAACAGTAGTGGATTAAAAACATTAGAAGGTTGTCCGCAAACAGTAGGTGGGGATTTTAATTGTTATAGTAATGAATTAAAATCATTAGAAGGTAGTCCACAAACAGTAGGTGATGGTATAAATATAGAGGAAAACACAGTAAATTTATTAGTGTATACCTTTATTGAAAATGCTGATAGCTTTATGATAGAAGATTTTAACGACTATGAAATAGTTAGAAATAGAGATACTGTTATGTTAGATAGACTACAAACTTTCATTAGAGATAATGATTTAGAAATGCCTGATTTGGAAAAAATTAAAAAACACTATAAAATAATAGAATAAAAATGAAACATATAAAACCCTATAAGATATTCGAGAGTACGAGTCCTAACTTCCCAACTACTAGAGAGGGAGTTATACAAGTGTGTAAAAGGTATGAAATAAAGAACTATACCATTAATGATGATTTAAGTATTGATGTTAATGGTGGTGTTGAATTATATGGCGAAGGCTTAGAATATCTACCGCTTAAATTTAACTACGTAAGTGGTGTATTTTACTGTTCATATAATAAATTAAAATCGTTAGAAGGTAGTCCAAAAACATTAAATGGTCGTTTTAGTTGTTCTAATAATAATTTAGAATCATTAGAAGGTAGTCCGCAAACAGTAGGTGGGGATTTTAAATGTTCTTCTAATGGATTAAAATCATTAGAAGGTAGCCCACGAACAATAAATGGTCGTTTTAGTTGTTCTAATAATGAATTAAAAACATTAAAGGGTAGTCCACAAACAGTAAATGGTGATTTTAATTGCTTTAACAATAAACTAGAATCATTAGAAGGTAGTCCACAAACAGTAAATGGGAATTTTCTTTGTTTTAATAATGAATTAAAAGACTTAGAATACTTCCCAGAGGTAAATGGGATTATATATATAAAGAAAAACACAGTAAATTTATTAGTGTATACCTTTATTGAAAATGCTGATAGCTTTATGATAGAAGATTTTAACGACTATGAAATAGTTAGAAATAGAGATACTGTTATGTTAGATAGACTCCAAACTTTCATTAGAGATAATGATTTAGAAATGCCTGATTTGGAAAAAATTAAAAAACACTATAAAATAATAGAATAGAAATGAAACATATAAAACCCTATAAAATATTCGAGAATAAAAGTCCTAACTTCCCAACTACAAGAGAAGAAGTTATACAAGTGTGTGAAAAGTATGAAATAAAT
>Ga0306912_1000005_pt1 | contig 133213 bp, 117 predicted proteins | sample AntRauFillE10628_FD_190443 | JGI IMG/M metagenome (GOLD analysis project Ga0306912, IMG submission 190443) | Saline lake microbial communities from Rauer Islands, Antarctica - Metagenome Filla E10 #628 (v2) (version 2) | ecosystem: Environmental > Aquatic > Non-marine Saline and Alkaline >...
AAGCATAGGTTACTGATCCTAGAAATCTTCTAGGGTTAAAGGTTGGGCTTGGAGCAGCACCACCGTAAGCCACAGAATCGGCAACATTTACAGTAAAAGTGCCATCTGTGTAAACCACTTGATCTGCTGAAGTACCAGATTGGTAACGCGTGTTTCCATCAATAAAAAAGCCAACCGTGGTGTTGGCTGGAATGCTGAGTTTCGTAGTACCAAAAGCAATGGCTACAAGAGAGGTGTTATTTGCACCCGTTACAGCACCCGCTGTGATTACTTGTGTCCAACCATTGGCCGTAGAAACACTTGGAGAACCTGAAGCAGAAACGCCTCCCATTCTCATCCATACGTTAGCAGAAGCTGTTCCAGTAGAGAAGATATTGGATATGCCCGTAATCTCAACTGGCGTGTTCGCGCTAACCTGAAAAGTAACACCTCCAGAGCCATTATTTGGCGTCAAAGGAGGACTCGTTGTTACTGTCCCTTGCCCGACTGAGAACAGCCAAGTGCAGGACATCATTAATAAAAGTAGTAGTTTTCTCATAATTTCACTTATAATTTTAATGCCTCTAAATTATCATTTCTTATCAAGTTATCAAGCCATTTTGGCGAAAATTTCAAGTTTCCCAATCCTATCGTTCCATTATTTATGAAATTTTGCGTTTCGAAACCCTCATGAGGATAAAAAGTTCAAATGATCTCCTTCTATATATACTAAGGATTACGTACTTTTGCAGAATAAATACAATTTATGGAAGTTATTGACAATCAAGAAATGCGTCACTTCGAAGTTCGTGTAGGCGAGCGTTTGGCCATTATTGAATATCAAATTCAGGAACGAAAGTATTTTTTAACCCGTTGCGACTTTCCAAAAAAGTTTAAAGATGATGGTAGAGCGGAGGAAATGTTAAAAGTAACCCTCGCTCAAATAGGGGATACTGGCATGCGCGTTGTTCCCATGACTCGCTTTGTGAAGGATCACTTTAAGGCACATCCTGAGTTAAAAATTATGCTTCCAGTAGGAATACATCTCTAAGCTTTACGGTGAGAATTATATTCATTCTCCTTTTTATTTTAAACTTCAACTTATTCTCTTTAAAGTCTCAGTCGTGGCTAGACACGTATTTAGAGAACTTTGGTAGTGAAGAGCTAAACGATGGGAAACCTAATTTTTTAGTTTACCCCACTATAGCCTTTTCACCGGAAACCAAATGGGAGTTCGGCCTTTCTTCTCTTTACTTATACTATGCTAAAAATGATACTAATAATCGTCTTAGCGAAATTAGTGCTTTTGGCTTTTACACCTTAGAAAACCAATATGGTCTCTGGCTAGACCATGCCAATTATGGCGATCAGGATAAAACCATGCTCTTGGGTAGGTTGCGTTACCAAGTATTCCCGCTTTTCTATCACGGTATTGGTCAAAATAGTCCCAGTGAACCCTTAGCCTTGGTAGATGCCAATTATTTATTATTGAAAGAGCATTTCCTAAGACGCATTAAAGGCTATTGGTACGGCGGTTTGTACACAGACCTGCAGTATTTAGCACGAAGTAATTTTATTTGGCAGGAAGAGGTAGGGATTTTACCAGCTGGTGCCGAGGGTAGTTTTAATTTTGGACTGGGCCTTTCGCTGGTTTATGATAGTCGCCACAATGTACTTAATGTGCGAGACGGTGCTTTCGCAGAACTAAGCTTTTTAAATTACCATCCCAATACTGGTTCACAGTTTCGCTTTAATAGTGTTTTAAGTGACAATCGCTGGTACAAAAGTTTTGGCAGCAATCAAGTTCTCGCCCTGCAAGCCTTAGGTCAATTTACGAGCGGACAAGCGCCTTTCCATATGATGGCACTTCTGGGAGGTGAAAGTATTATGCGTGGCTACTATTATGGGCGTTATCGCGCTAATAATCTTCTTGCTGCCCAAGTAGAGTATCGAATCTTGCCTTTTGGCTTCTCTAAAAGATGGGGCGCTACTGCTTTCGTATCTAGCGGAAGCGTTTACCAAAGCTGGAATGAACTCGCCTTAAATAAAATGCTTTTAACAGGGGGTGCGGGACTGCGATTCTTAATTTTTCCCAAAAAAGATATCTATACACGCCTTGATTTTGCCTTTACTAAAGAAGGGCCCGGTATTTACTTCTTTATTGGTGAAGCCTTTTAAAGCATATGTCCTGTGTAAATCCACGCTGCTCTATTCCCCAATTAATGTGTATTATTGTGGGTTTAGCTTTCTAGCACGTTGATCCTTATAATACAAGTGCCAAGTGCGCAGTATAATTGCAGCACAAAGGGGCATAAAGGCTAAATGCAAATCTTGCGGAAGCCAGATCCAAAAAGCTAAGAGAATAGCATAATAATAAGGTGTAAACCTAAAAAGTGTTTGCGTTAAACCTGACCATTTTTTTCTAAAAAGGGCTATTGCTAAAATGAGGTGGCTCGGTAAAAAGATTAATAAATTGAAGTTATTGGCGGCGGCTTGATGATTGGTGAAAAACCAAAGCACGCAAAGTAAAACTCCGACCAGACCCAAAATTAAAAAAATAAACAAGTCAAAAAATCTAGCCTTGCTAGGCTTGTTATAAGACCAAACAGTAAAAAATATAGCCAATAGCAAAACTAAAGCAGAGGCCATATAAGGACTAAGTAAAGGCGAATCGTTGGTTTTTCCTTGAGAAGCATAAATTACAGTGTGCCTCTGCACCAAAGCATCCATCTCGTTTTGAGTAGGGCTTTTAATTTTCGCCTGGCTAAAGGCTTTCTCTAAATAATCGGGGAGAAACATATACTCCCAGGCACTGGCTTTTTTGTCCATGGGCAAGCCTAAACAAATATCTATACCTAAATCGCCCCATGCTTGCTCTTGCAGATACATATCGCATAATTCACGAAGGGTTTTTCCTCCCTTGGTGTAATTCGAGTCGATTTCTACCTTGGCCGCAAAAACCTTAATCAAGCCATCACGAATACGCGTAGCGCAATTATCATAGAAATAATCGTAGAGATAATCCGCATTTTCTGGACGCGCGTTCCATTGCAAAAAATCAAAATACTCTTGTCTCTGACTAGAGTCAAGGTTTAATATTTGCGCATGAATAAATCGGTCTTCTGAAATATAATGATCTCGAAAAGAAGGGAAGTGACCCACTGACAATTTATAGAGCAAATTACCGCGCGTAAAATTGAGGTAAAAGTTGGGCTGATCAAAATCAAACACGCCGTAATTAAAAATTAGGTCCAGTCCCTTTTCTGAATCTTTTACCCGCACTGCAGAATGCCCAAAAGCAGAATATAATTCCGTTTGAGCCGGACCGCAGGTGATCAAACTAATTTCCGCCTTATCACTCAGCGTGAACTGGGCACTTATTAGCAGAGGAAAAAGAAAAAATAGAAGAAGTTTTTTCATGGCAGCAAGGTACTAAGCTATTCCAAATTATACCAGTACCCATAAGGACGCCTTGCAAAAGGCTCGTGAAGTAAATTTAGCGGAAAAGATAGACCCTAGGCATTAGCCATTAAAAGGCTTAAAGCTAGAGGCTGCTTTTAATTAAGCCTGTGTTTGCGCACTGGGCTTGTTTTTCTGCCAAGGCATTTGCACATAGGGTGTTTTAGCAAGCTGTCGCACCGAAATTATTGCTGCGCCGATATCGGCAAGAGGAAAAGAAAACCAAATTCCCTCAATTCCGAAAAAATGCGGCAAGATTAGTATTAAGGGAACCAATAAAAAGCCTTGCTTGCTTAAAGCTAAAATCATGGCCAAGCGCGCCTGACCAATGGCCTGAAAAAAGGCCGAGCCCATTAGCGAGGTAGCTAGTAAAGGGGTGGCTAAAAACACCATGCGAATGGCCGGTACTGCTCGTTCTAATAAGGCAGGATCATTGCTAAAAAGTGAAGCCAATGGATGGGTGAAAATCATGACCCCTAAAAAGAGGAAACCGGCAATAAGGGTGGCGGCATTGAGGGCCAAGCGTGTAACATCCGAAACTCGTTCTAATTTCTTCGCTCCAAAATTGAAACCTACAATAGGTACAAATCCTTGTGAAATTCCCAGCACTGGGAAATTAACAAACATTAGTAATCTACTTACTATTCCATAGGCGGCCAAAGAAAGTTCTCCGCCAAAACTATAAAGCGAGTTGTTTAAAACTATTGCAAGAACGCTTATGGTACCTTGTCTGGCCAAAGTTACCGAGCCCAAAGAACTCACCTCCTTTATAATTGACTTCTGCGGACGTAAGCAGTCCCAAGTCAGGTTCATATTACTAGGTCCGAAAACAAAAAAGTAAGCAGTAAATATGGCGCTCGCAGCGTAAGAAATAGTGGTTGCCCATGCGGCTCCAGCTATTCCCATATCAAAGACAACTATAAAAAGGGGATCAAGAATTAGATTAGTAATGGCAGGTACAATCATGGTAAACATAGCAATACGCGGATGACCTTCTGCACGAATAACCGTATTACTCATCATGGCCCAAGCCAGAAACGGCACGCCGATTAAAACTATACGGAAGTATTCTATGGCAGGTTCTAATATGTCTCCTTTTCCACCGAAAGTTTTTAAAACCCCATCTTGGAAAAACCAGCCCACTAAAACAAAAACAAAGGCCAGAGCCAAGCTTAAAACAATCTGATTACCAAAGACTGCCCGCGCTTTCTCAGGCATATTCTCGCCAAAAGAGCGGGATATAATAGAGGATCCGCCTATTCCAATAGCCATCCCAATACTAGAAATTAAAAAGGTGATTGGCATCACTACGGTAATAGCGCCAATGCCCAAAGAGCCTACATAACGGCCTACAAAAATGGTATCAATAATACCGTAAACCGACATAACCAAAATGCCAATAGAAGCGGGTAAAGCCTGCTTGCGTAGCAACAAGCCCAAGGGAGCTTTTCCAAAATCTAAATTTCCTGACATAATTTTGGCAAAAGTACGCTAAAGCTTGTCCTTAAATTAAAATAGTGCTTCCCCTTATTACTTAATCAGTTGGATTTATATTCCGCTTTAAATAATACCATAGTTACGCAATAGGCTGGTCGCATTGGGGGTAAGACAAACACCTTTTCTTAGCTTGTAGTCAAAATATAACTCATTTCCCTCTACGGTAGATTCGAAATAATAAGCGGCAAAAATATCTGCCTCGCTTTCGCTAAGATGAGAAATATCAATATCGTGCGTAGCAATAATTCCGAGACAATTTAGTCGTGCTATTTTCTTTAAAAACAGACGGGTTCCTTCCTTCTTATCTTCGGAGTTTGTACCGCGTAAAATTTCATCTAAAAGCAATAGTGAGGTTCTCTCTGCATTAATGCTATCCAAAAGGCCTTTTAACCTTATTACCTCCGCCTGAAAATAAGAAGTATTCTCATGAATATTGTCGGAGGGGTTCATACTGCAAAGAATCTGGAAAGGGTAAAAAACAAAATTGGCTGCCGCCACGCTTAAACCGCGTTTCGCTAAAACCAAATTAACGCCCACTGTCCGCAAAAAGGTAGACTTACCGCTCATGTTACTACCGGTTAAAATCATCTGCTTAAAGTCGTTGAAACTAAAGCTATTCGCCACTCTTTGTTCGGCGGGAATAAGAGGATGTGATATTTGTTCCGCCTGTAAGTCTGCCTGAGCGCTTAAACTAGGCCAGCTAAAATCAGGGTGGTTCTCAATATAGCTGGCATAAGAAGTATAGAGTTCAAAATGGGTGGTGACCTCTATCCATTTTGATAAATCTTCTGCATGTTTCTCTTTCCATTTTGCTAGGCGATGTAGTCTATGTAAATGATAGTGAAACAGGCCATTAAGAAAGATGACAACAAATACATTTGCCATTTGCTCTAGCGAATTTAAAATTCCACTTAACTGACTGAGGGCCTGCGAAGCTTTAAAAGAAGAGCCTAATTTATCTAGCTGAGCCCTTAGTGCTTTAGTCTTAAAAGTACTGCACTCTAAGTGGGCAATCAGCTGCGCATAACGCTCCATAGAATCGGTAAGTTTTGATACCAAAAACTGTTGCTGGCGCAGACTTTTAAATTGGGAGAAAGTGATTAGCAAATTTACAATGAAGGCGTAATTCACTAATTTAAAAGTTTCTACTCCTGGGTTAAAGACAAAACTGAAGAGTGCGTATGCCATAAAAGCCTGCCCTAGAATCATAAGAACCCGCACCAAAATGGAAATCTTCTTTAAGGGCTCTTTACGCCAGACATCAATAACAGTGTGTATTTGAGCGGCCTCCTCTTTTATACCTCTGCCTAAAGAGCGATATTTCAGATTAAATTCAGACTGCGATATTAGTTCTTGAAGTGATTCCTGTCTCGCCGCAATATCCTCTAATGCTTCTTGCTGGGCTAAATCGTTTTGAAGAAAAATACGGCCCTCCCTACTAAAGCAGCGATTGAGATGATGAAAGAGGGAGCGAGACCCAAAAAGGTTTAGATCTTGTGCGAAGGGATGATTTTTTAAAGGAATGTTTTCCTGAGAATCTAAATCCGGTAAATCGCCTGACAAATAATTAATTTCCATCTGATACTCCCCTAAAAGAGAGCGTTCTAAAGATAGCTTATCTTTTAAGTTGAAATAAATCCGCACCATAATAATAAAGCCAGCAAAAAGGGCTGTGCTCAAATATAAAAGCCAATCTTGGTCTACCTTTAAATACTGATAGAAGCAAAAAATAGCGGCGAGAACTAAGAAGACCCTGAGGCTACTAATTAGGCGGATTCTCTTCCTGTATAAATTTATTTTTTCTTTAATCTGTAAACTGCCACTAGTTAAAAATTCGTGGCGTTTTTCTGTTGCTGTCAATAGAGTAGATTTAAAAAATTTGCAGAGTAATATTATTCTGGATCAGCCTTTAAGTTCGAAATCTTTTTCAAGTAAAAGCTTGAATCAGCGTAGCTGGTATAAGGTTTGGCGCTAGCATTAAGAACTAATATTTTCTCATCTTGCGAAAGCTTAAAGTTGCGCAAAAACATGGAGCGCCGTGCTAGGTTTACAATGCCATCTTTACGCAAAACATAAACACCAGTTTCTTTTACGGTGTTAGTGCTGTCTGAAATTGACGTATAATTTAAGGTATAGTGTCCCGTTTCTCTCAACTCTAAAGCAATATACTGGCTTCCTTGGGCAAAGGATATTTTACCGCGGTAAAAACCAGCTGTTTTATCTTGGAGTTCTTTGTTTGCGAGCTCATCTGCGCAAGCAAAAGGAAAAAAACAAAGTGAGGCCAATATTCCGATGGTGAAATTACGCATATCAACCTTTTAACTCCGCTCTTTTAGCACGTTCCCAAGTAGCTTTTTGTGAGCCCTTTAACCACCTAGCAAAACCGGCAAAAACCGCATAGTTCATCATAAGGAAGTAGTAGGGAACAAAAAGCAATTTTACGCGAATGGCGCGATTCTCTAAAAACCAACCTAAAAATGCGGTGATATAGAATAACACTTGGGCATAAAGAAGGTATTCGTACAACCAGGATTGAGAGAATAAGAAGATATTTAATACAAATGTTAAAGGCAAAACAAAGGCCGAAATGGACCAGCGCAAAACCCGGTGTGAAATGTATTGAAAGCTAAGTAAAGGTTGGGGATAGGGAATTAATATGGTCCACAAACGACGCATAGATTGCCAGCCACCGGCAGCAATTCTCACTTTGCGTTTTAATTCTTCGGTAACATTATCACTAGCCGTTTCAGCCGCATAAGATTCGGGCTCATACACTACGCGAAAGCCTTGCTGGCAGATGCGCATGGTTTGCATAAAATCGTCCAGAATAGTGTCTTCTTCCAAATCTTGCACTAGGTTGGAGCGAAAAGATATTAATTCACCCGCGGCACCTACAATGGTGTACAATTCACTATCCCATTTTTTCAGGGCACTTTCGTATTTCCAGTACAAGCCCTCCCCTGCTGCACTTGCGGTATCAGCTCCGCTGGTCATTACTCTTTTTTCGCCTGACACAGCCCCAACCTGGGGGTCATCGTAATGGCGCACTAAATTTTTTATACAATCTCTATTGAGGTAAGTATTGGCATCACAAAAAACCACAATGGGAGTGTCAATCAAGGTCATGGCACGATTCTCTGCCGCTGCTTTACCAGCGCGTCGGTCTTCGTGACTTACTTCCACTCCTTCCGCTGCCTCAAGTAATTGATAGGTCTTATCATTTGAGCCATCGGTAACAAAAAGAATACGCAATTTGTCTTGCGGATAGTCAAGTTCCAGACTATTTTTCACCTTTTCCAAAATAAAACCCTCTTCATTAAAAGCGGGGATAACCAAGGTTACCGGAGGTTGAAAATTTGGATCGAAGCTACGTTGTTTAACAAATAGCTTTTTAATTTTCACCAAGAAAAATAGGAGAATACCGTAGCCTAGGTAGGTATAGAAAACAAGTAAAAGGCAAAACCAAAACCAAAATTCCATATTAACTTTTTTGTGTTTTCAAGTAGCTTAATAATCTTTTCGAGTGAGCTTTAAGCCTAAAAGTAAAGGCATCCCACAAGGTTCCCTCGCTTATAACGTTTCGCAAACTCGAGTATGAATAGCTTTCTTTAGAGCGCATAAATAATATCTTACCATGTTCTTGCATGCGGAACGCCAATCCTCCATCTTCTCCTCTACCGATGCCCATTTCGTAGCCTCCCACCTTGTCGATAACAGATTTACGTAAAGCCATATTTCCTCCTAAACAATTAAGATGCGGACGCTTAGAATGGCGCATTAAACAGTTAAGCAAGCGGAAGTTTTGATAAACAGACATAAAGGGTGGATATTCATCGTCGAAAGTATAGAAGCAGTATTGGCCGCAAGAAATCACAGCCTTTTCATTTTTTAAAAGCGGGTCTACCATCGCATCTACCCAAGTGGGCGGATACAAGTTATCGCCGTCTGCACTAAGAATAATCTCACCTTTGGCCTCATTTACCCCTGCCTGGCGCGCTTCTGCCCAGCCCGGTGTCTCTTCCAATACGGATTTCACATTTAGGCGATCCAGAATCTCTTGACTTCGATCGGTAGAACCATTGTTTACTACAATTAACTCTATCTCTTTTGGGCTCTTTATTTCCGCCATACTAGCCAAACAAGCGAAAAGAAATGCTTCTTCATTTCTACAAATAAGAACCATACTTACCTGTGGCTTGGGAGACTTAAATTGACCTAAGCCATTAGCCACTGAGGACCAGCGCTCTTCACTTATCTTATCAATAGGCTTGTTAAGAAGCGGGACTAGTTGCTTGATGGATTTGATGGGGATATAATTTGCCATTAATGGGTTCCAAATTTTTGATATAGCTCCAGCACCCCCCGCGCTGTTTGCTCCCAACTAAACTCAGAGCTACGTTTAATACCTAAATCTCTTAATTGATTCCGTAAGTCTTCTCCGGTAATTAATTGGTGCATGGCCTCTACAATTAAGTCTGGGTCACTTACGTTTACCTTAAGAGCTGCATTTCCTGCTACTTCTGGCAGGCTACTTTTGTCGCCTGTAATCACCGGTGTTCCGCAAGCCATGGCTTCCAGCAAAGGAATGCCAAAGCTTTCTCTTAAACTGGTATATAGAAAAACATCCGCTAGGTTGATTAAAGCTGGTAGTTCTGTATTGAGAATATAGCCCGTAAAGTGAATATGATTAAAGTACTCTTCCAGGCCATCTTTAGTTAAATACTGCTTTATTACTTGCGGGTCTAAATCGCCAATCACTAATTTATGTTCAGTGCCGTATGCCTTGCAGTATCTAGCGAAAGCGCGAATAGTATTAGGCGTGTTTTTCTTAGGGTCTGTATTTCCTAAAAACATAAAAAACTTTGCCGGAAGCTTATATTTTGCACGGATTTCATCCAGATACTTCTGGTCACTGATCGGTTTAAAATGGGGGCTTACGCCGTTGTAAATAACTTTCACTTTTTCATCAGTAGACAGACCCATTTCTCTGAACCGCTCCTTCTCAGAGTGCGAGACGGTTATAATTAAGTCGGCTGATTTACAGAGTTTCCTTACCACGACACGACGGTAAAGGTTACCAAACTTCTGATAGGATGAGTAGCCCGACGCCGTAAGCGGATTAGTTTCTAAATAAATTAAATCGTGAATAGTAACAATGAGAGGTACCGGACACTTAATGGGGGCTGTATTAGAGGTACAGTGCAGTAAATCTAATTTTAGCTCTTTCGCTTTTTTGGGTAGATAAATTTGTTCCCAAAGAGGATAAGCTCCTCCAAAAACGAAAATTTCAAAATTATCTGTTTCTTGAATAACCTGATTATCTGGACCTTCATTTACGAAAATGAAATACTGATTATCCGTATCAATTTTCTGCAGAAAACGGATTTGCTCTAGCACCACAAAGTCCATCCCGTGCTTTTTTTCTCGAAAAATTCTTTGGGCCTCAATACCGATCCGCATGTGCACTGGAGTTATGGGTTAAATTATATAAGTAGCCACGCCAAAAAGCCTTGGCTTGTTTAAATTCTCCCTTAAGCAGGAAGGATAATATGTTTTTTGGGACCGCTACTAAGCTATAGTAAAGGTAATTTAAAATACGCGTTTGGACATTGTAATTACGACGGGCAAAAAGAAGACGATTGCGGTTTATATAGTAGGTTTTAAATGGCGAGTTACGCCCCGTTGAAACGGACTCTTTATGCCATAAGAAGGATGGTCCATAATACCAAATATCAAAACCCGCTTGACGAATTCTTTCACACCAGTCTAACTCCTCATAATAAAGGAAATAATCTTCACGCATGGGACCAACAAGGTCTAACACCTTGCGAGGAACCAGCATGGCTGCCCCGTGGGTAAATGGGGTTTTTCGGATATCATTAAATTGACCTTGATCCTTTTCTCGGTAGCCAATGCCAAAACTGCGAATGGTGATTTTACTCATTTCCGATGAACCGGCATACTGGATTAGGTCGGGCTCATCGTGATACAATATTCGGGGGCTTAAGGCGCCTAAGTTCTCACAGCTGTCGGCAAAAGGCACTAACTCATTTAAAAAATTTGGCGGTAGTTCGGTATCGTTATTTACTAGGAAGATATACTCTCCTTCGCATAAATCTAATCCAATGTTGTTACCGCCAGCAAAGCCTAAATTTTCTTCGCTGCGTAAAAACTTAACTTTAGGAAAAGCCAATATATCTTTTGCGAGGCTACTTTCTTTTGAACCATTGTCTACCAGTATACATTCCCAGTCTTTATACTCTAGCTGTTCCAAGCTTTTGAGCAAATCAAGACTAACTTCTGGTTGATTGAAATTTACCGTTAAAAAGGATATCTTAGGCTGAGCCAAAGGAAAAAATTGTTGGTTATTGTCTTCAAAAATAAATCCTTTCTACTTGGATACAAGCAATACTTAGTACTTAAATTTGTAAGACTATGAAGTTACGGAATATATTAACAATTTACCTTGTACTAGCTTCAGTATGGAGTCTTGGCCAAATACGGGAAAGTGAAGATTTACCGGTATTTGATCCCGTCCCATATTTCAGTTTAAATGATAGCATAACCGGCTGGAGCCTGAGTTTGGACGGCCAGTGGCTTGGTTGGTCAAAAATAATTCCTCCCATTGGGGTTTCTAGAAATGAAGAATTTTATGAAGCAAAGCATAATCAGTTTGGCATTGATAATATTCAAAACCTTTTTGTCTACCACGTTAAGTTTGGTTCAGATACCCTTATTTGTTTGGTAAAAACTTTTAAGAACGGTGAATATAAGTACCCAGCGCGCAAACGCGGTTGGCATAATTACGTAGACGCCTACTACTGCATCCTGCATTATAAGGATCTAAAAAAAGCCCTTGCCTTTTTTGAAGACAAAAAGGATGATGAAGTATACGTTCTCCGCATTAAAACATTAGATAGCAAACTACTGAGCGATATTAAAGAAAGGGATATTTTAGAAGAGGTTAAGAGCAATGTCATCATCAGGCCAAATTACGATCGCAACCTAGCCTTAACTCTGCAAAATAATAAACGAGATAGTACAATTCATTTTCATATTTGTAATTTACACGAGCTCTTTAATGATGTAGAAGGCGTACGTCAACCTTTTAGCCGCAGAGGCCGCTCTGTATATGGATCGGTTAAACTCTTTGACTATCTTTATTTTGAAGTAGATAAAACTGCCTTTTTTGAGATCATCAAATTAGAGGATGCCTTAGCGCGAAAAGAATTGGAGCTAGAGAAAGCATTACCTTATGACGATTCTTACGATTGGGAAACGGAAGATAGCACAGACTAATATAGCTAGCTATGAACCTTAGGCTTCCCGAAAAGCTCGAACCTTACCTTAAGTACCTCTACGCACTCATTTTTGCGGTAATTGGGGCCTTCTTAATTGTAAAATTAGGGGTTGTAATAGCGGCGGTATTTATCGTTATACCAATCGCAATAATTTTTTTCGCTAAGTTTTTTGAAAATCCTAAGATTGGTCTTTGGTCGGCCATGTTTGTTGCATACATACTTCCCAGCTTTGGTAGGTATGCCCCCTTTAATGCTCCGCTGGGTTTAGCCGTCGATTTATTTTTGGTGCTGTCCCTCGTTGTGATGATCTTTAAATATTGGAAGAAAGTTGACTTTTATGGGGCTTTTAACGTCGTAAACTTCCTCATGATTTTGTGGATGGGCTATATTATCTTACAACTGGCCAATCCTCTTGCTTATTCTTCTGCTGCTTGGTTTTATGCTATGCGTGGCATTGCACTTTACCAATTACTAATTATTACTCTTTGCTTTGTTTTAGTGAGGGATAAAAAAGACTGGTATACCTTTCTAAATTTTTGGATGTGGGCCTCATTAATTGCCGCTCTTTGGGGTATTAGACAAAAATTTTTCGGCGTAGATCGTTTTGAACAGGCGTGGTTAGATCAAGGAGCAGCAACTACGCACGTCCTCTTCGGTAAACTGAGGGTTTTCGGAAACTTTACCGACGCGGGTATGTATGGTGCTGGAATGGGACATGCTGCAATTTCAGCGGCTATTTTGTTCTTGGGGCCCTATAGTTTAAGGCGAAGAATCTTTTTTATTACTGTCGCTCTTTTGTGCACCTACGCTATGCTGATAAGCGGAACGCGTGGCGCACTGGCGGTGCCTGGCGCGGGCGGAATTCTCTACCTCATTATGATCCGCGATAAAAGAATTTTAATCTCGGGAGCCTCCGTAATGATATTTGCTTTTGTATTCTTAAAGTTTACTACCATTGGCTCTGGCAACTATGATATTCAGCGTTTTAGATCGGCTTTAGATACGGATGATGCCAGTTTAAATGTTAGGTTAGTGAACCGAGAAATGCTCTCGGTATACTTGTCTGATAAACCCTTTGGGACTGGCGTGGGAACGGCTGGTAATTGGGGCGAACGATTTTCCCCCGGCACTTGGATGGCAAACTTTCCGACCGATGGTCTATTTACTAGAATTCGTGCTGAAACCGGAAGAGTGGGACACACATTATACGTTTATAGTTGGCTCTTCATTTTAGCTTACGGGGTCTGGCGTACTTGGCAGTATAAAGACAAAGAGCGGCAGAATATTGCTATGGCGGCACTCTCTGGCTATGCTGGAATTTTGGCCGCTAGTTATGGTAATGAGGTGATAACACAAATGCCGGAGCACTTTACCACCTTTGTTCCCTTAACCTTCGTGTTTACCATGAAATACTGGAACCCCGATAAGGGAGGTGACTTCGATATGCCTGAAGAAAAGAAGAAAGATTTCTTTAAATAATAAAGTCCTCTTCTTGCTCTTTTCCGTTAGATTGTTTTTTCTTCCCCTTAGGCTTGGCACCTCTTAATTGCATGCTCAATAAACGCTTGAGGAATACTCTCACAATCGATCTATCTTTTTCGATTTCACCCAGAACTGACACCATGTAATCTGGTTCCACGGCATTGAGCATCAAGCCGGATTTAAATTGTAGTATCTCTGTGAAATCCTCCAAAGCAGTCCTATCCGCTCTACTCCAGTTTCTAAAAGCCCCGGTAACGCATATACCCGCAGAAAACTGCTCTAATAAGTTTAAGGGATAAGGATTCACTAAGATTGGCTGTAATATTAGGAAACAGTAATCGTAAAGACTCGGGTCGTATCCCGTAGGGATTAATTCGTTTAGGTGCTCTGAGTTCACAAAGCGCTTATCCGAATCGTACCTTAAGTAATCGTAATAGGGTGTTTCACCTTCCGGTAGATCTTTATACCCCAGTACCAGCACTCTAAAGTTTAAACTAACCAACTCATTGGCAATAACATGAGTAGTGAGCAATTTACCATCACCCTGGCGAGTACTAAATACCAAAAGGTTTTGAGCAACTTGTCCAACTTTAGGGTTGCCCCTTTTGCGACTCTCTAAGCGGATATTTTGCGTGACCTGTGCCGCTGCTTTATCGTGCAGCCATTCGAAATCAATGTTTTTAACCTCACTTCTTGTCGTTAAATCTGGATAGGCTCCGATTAATTTCAAACCAGTTTGCTCCTCTCCTCTTTCGGGAGTGCGAATTGATGAGTCTAAAAACTCCTTAACCACAATAAATAGAAAGGGCACTAAAAAGCCCATTACACCAGCTACCCCCACTAAAAGCATAGCTTTTGATTTACTTGGCGTATGAGGAAATGGAGGCGGTGAAGTAATTACCAAACCACCGGACGAAACCAGTTCACTCTTTTGACGTAGCAAGGCTTGATTCAGGTTATAAAGAAGCTCCAAATAATTCGACTCCTTAATACCAATGTCTCTTTCCAGTCTTGCAAACTGAGATCCTAAAGGAGCATATAAATCATATTGTTCCCTAAAATATTGCTTCCGTTCTAAGAAAACCGCCACTCTAGCATTGGTCTCATCTAACTCTAAAGTATACTTCAACCATTCGCCAATTAGTGTCGTAATTTCAATGCCATCTGTTGTTCGACTGTACTCGTAACGCTCCATTAATTGATTACGAGCCTCATTTTCTAAACGACTGGCCTTAGCTCTTAATTTATTAAGCAGGTCTTGATCATTAAGATAAGTTTCCATCTCTGCTATTTGAGAGCGCAAATCAATAAGTTCATTCTTTTTATCGAGAAAAGCATTGCCCAGCTTGATCATAACATTATTGAGAGAAAGCTGCTTTTCCAGCTTAGCGAGAACCGCTTCTGCGGCCTTTTTCCTGGCACGCTCCTTCTGGTACTCATCTTCCATCTTTTCCTTTTCGATGGTTAGGTTCCGGGTCTGCTCTTCATAGTTAATGATTCTATACTTGATCCGAAAATTTTGGAGCGTAGTTTCAGCGTCATTCAGAATTTCAGCTGCCTCATCTACCTTTTCTTGAAAGTAGGCCACTACATCACTACTTTGTCCCGTTTTAATGGTTGCTAAATTATTGGTAAAAACTTCCGTTAGAATTAGCAAGGTATTTTGAGTAATACCAGGGTCATTAGAAGAATAGAATAGCTTAATTAAATCTGAATTTTGTATCCTTCGTACGCCTACGTTGGCTATGCGCTGATGGCTATAAGGTGAATTCCCATTTTCAAAAGTGAGCTTAACGCGAGAATCATCAAAATGGATTCGGCGGTAATTGCGAATACGGCGCAGTGTGTTTTCAACAGAATAGGGATCTAGTAAAATTTTCTCAAGACTATCTGGCATCTTATATCGAAAATGTCCGTAGTTCTCTTCCGTAATGTAAGCTGGGTCTGCGCTATCCAACATCATATGTTGCACTAACAGGCGCATGCCAACCTCCTCCAAGGTTTGACGAGACTTGATAATATTAATCAAGTTATCATACTCTGTGCTAGTGGTAAAGTAATCTACTTTATTGTTATCTACTTCCTCAATATTAATACCCGAGGCAATACCGGTGAAGATCTCCATCTCCGTCTCGTAAGACTTTGGTAAATTTCGGGTAAGCATATAGGTCACCACTACCAGCGTTAGGGCACAGAGTAAGAATAGATTTAAGTTTCTATTCAGCAGCCTAAAAAACTGTAGTAATGACATTTACTTAATCCTTAGGGAATTTACTAAATGGCACACCAACTAGTCGTTCTAGTTGACGATAGGTATCGTAAAAGTCTGTTTTAAGGGTAATGTAACTAGTGGCCCATTTAGAACGTAAATCTGCATTAGATCCTAATTCATCCAGAGTAAGCTGCCCTCTAACATAAGCGGCTTCTGCTTGCTCGTATATAAACTGTGAGGACTCTTTCGCGTCGGTCGCTTCCTTAATCATGTCGCGTAGCATAAATAAACGACTGTAGGTCTCTTCAACTTCACGGCGAATTTCTAAAATCGCCAAGTCCTTATTAGCGCTTTCTCCGTCACTAGCAGCCTGTGCCATTTTTGCCTCATCTCTTTGTCCAAAGAAAGTGCTTAAGGGAACTTGTACGTTAACCCCATAATTAATCCCCACTAATACTAAAGAGCCTGTTTCAGTAATAGAGTTGTTACCTGCGTTATAGTTGAAATTAACTCTCACTCCCTCCATCCATCGCTTCTTACTCATCGACATTTGGTACTCAAACATTTTTTGTCTTTCTGCATAGTATCGTATCCGAGGGGCATTGGCTACCGCACTATCAATCATTAAATTTAGAGGAGGCAAATAGTCCGCTAAATCGATAATTATTGAGTCGATATTAGTCTTTACACTGCTTCTTCCAAAAGTTTGTGCTTCTAGACTAAAAGGCAGTAAAAGTACCATTAAAATAAGAGGCTTAAAAAGGCGAAAAACTTTTATCATCAAACATTTTCTTTTTGGAAAAGTGCAGGTATAGTCCTTAAAATAAGTCTTATATCATTCCTAAAACTAAAGTTTTGGGCATATTTATTATCTAATCCTTTGCGTTCATCTTCGCTCATTGATCCGCCTCCTCGCTTTTCAACTTGCCAAAGGCCAGTAATTCCAGCTGGTGCTAGAAATCTCTCTCCCCAATCATCCGAAGTAAGTTGTTCTGCTTCGTAAAGTGGCAAAGGACGATTGCCAACAATAGACATATTACCTTTTAGAACATTTATCAATTGAGGTAATTCATCAATACTGGTGTTGCGTATAATTTTACCAACCTTGGTAACGCGTGGGTCATCCTTAAATTTCACGAAAGTTCCCGCCGCTTGTTTCCTTTTCAATTCTTGATACTCAGACTCTGACATGGGCTTGCCGTCTACGTTAATTAACTGTGGGGAGTTACGTGGCGGTAGGTCTGGCATAGCCTTACTTTCTGACTTGGCTTTGGCTTCTTCCGCGTACTGATTTAAATGGGCTAATTCTTTTACTCGTTGATCCGCGTCAGTGTACATTGAGCGAAGTTTGTAAAAATCAAAAACCTTATATCCGGTACCTACTCTTTTGGAGATATAGTAAACTTTCCCTTTCGACTCTAAGCGAATCGCTATAATAGTCATAATTAAAATCGGCGAAATAAAGAGTAGCGCCAAGCCCGCAACAACAATATCAAAGATTCTTTTGGCCAATGGGATTTTGTACTCTGTTTTTTGAAAATCCCGCGATTTATTTAGGCGCATATCCAACATACTGCGATAAAACTCAATTTTATCGGCTACAACGTCCAGTTGATCGAAATGGATGATTAATTCAATAATACCACGTCTTAAATGTTTGGCGCGAATCTCTGGGTCAATACGGTTAGTTATCAAAACAAAAGGAATTTTCCTTTCATTTAAAATACTATCATAACGTTCAAACAAATCGTCGCCTTTAATACCCTTTAGGTTTTGCTCAGAAATTACCATGTCAACCTCGCCCAACTGCCCTAGATGATTGTAAAACCCTACTACATTTTTTACATGAATAAGCTTTTCGCCAAAACGTGCGAATAAAGATTCTCTAATCTCATCAGTATTGCCAATGTATAGTAGCTTATTCACCCTTTAAGTCTTATCAGGTTGTCTATCCTTAAGCGCAACTCTTCAGGGTTAAAAGGTTTGATCAAATAATCATTGGCCCCCAGCTTTAAGCATTTGATTCTTTCGTTGGAGCTTTCTTCCCCCGAAAGTACAATGAGAGGTACATCATAGAAAAACCCACTTTCTCTAATTTTTTGAATGTATTCAAAGCCATCAATTTCTGGCATATTTAAGTCAGCCACAACCAAATCCGGTATATTCCCAGAATACATCCATTCTAAAGCCTCACGCCCATTTTCTAAGGCCACTACATCGTAGCGATCCTTTAGGATCTGCTCTAATAACTTGAGCATAATGGGCTGATCGTCCACTACTAGTATCTCGCCCCTTACTTTACCTTCCATTACCTTTGTCTTAATTGCTCAAAAGCAATGGTTAACTCTGCCTCTACTTTAGCTAGCTTGGTTTTAAGCTCCTCATTATTCTGACCCGCTTTTCCCAATTGTTCTAAATCGCGGACATCCTGAATTATTGTTTTGATACCGAACATGTCAACATTCGGTTTAATCTTGTGTGAAATAGCGCCAAAAGTGACCATGTCATTAGTGGCCTGGGCTTTAAGTAGCTCCTCTAGTTGACCAGGAGTATGTTCTAAAAAAGTATCAACCATCATATTAATGAAGTCTTGATCACCTCCACTTAACTCTTCTAGTTGAACCAAATCGTATACTTTATCCGCCATCTTACTTTAATTTACTGTTAGTTCCTTATTCTTTAACATCCTATATAGTGTGCTCTTGCCAATATCTAGCAATTTAGCAACTTCTACCACATTATTATTGTTGTTCTTGAGATAATAATTGATCAATTTCTGGTTATAATCCTTCATGGTTAAACCTGCACTTACCAAATTATCCAGCTCATCTCCCACCGAGTTAAAATTTAGATCCTTCTCATCAATTATTCCATCCTCTGCCAAAACCGCGGCCAACTCAATAACCGCTTTAAGTTCCCGCACATTACCCGGCCAACGATAAATGCGTAATTTCATTTGCGCCGCATCACTAATGCGCAATTCTTCAATTTCATTTTCCTCAACAAAACTCTTTAAAAAGTGCTTGGCTAAAAGAATAATATCTGATTCTCTTTTTCGCAGAGGAGGCAGCTCAACTGGCAAGCCGAGTAGGCGATAGTACAAATCTTCCCTAAAGTTTCCTTTGGCAACTTCCTCTTGGAGATTTTTGTGCGTAGCTACAATTATTCTTGTTTCAACCTTTATTTCCTTATTACTGCCAATGCGGGTTACTACACGCTCTTGTAGGATGCGTAAAAGTTTAGCCTGCAGGTTTAAGTTCATCTCGCCGATCTCATCTAAAAAAAGAGTTCCGCCATTCGCCTCCTCAAATTTACCAATCCGTTTAGAGGTAGCCCCCGTGAATGCCCCTCTTTCAAAGCCAAATAACTCGCTCTCCAAAAGCTCATTAGGTATAGCGGCGATGTTAACGGTTACTAAAGGTGATTTTCTATTTTTCGAATTATAATGAATGGCTTTTGCTACCAATTCTTTTCCGGTACCGGTTTCTCCGCTTATGGAAACGGTAATATTGGTGCGAATGGCCTTTTCAATTAGTCTAAATACTTTTTTAATGGCGACACTGCTTCCTTTAATACTGCTATAATCATATTTAGAATTTACCTCCTCACGTAAACGATCTAACTCATTTCTGAGCTTTGCATTTTCCCGTAAGTTATTTATAGTTTTCCAGATACGCTCCTTTGAATTCTCGTCTTTTACAATATAATCGTAAGCTCCTTCCTTAAGTAGATCAATCGCAGTGGCAACATCTTCTTGACCACTAACTATAACCACAGGCAGTTCTGGCTGACTACTTTTAACCTTCTTAAGAACTTCAATTCCACTTAAATCAGGTAAAGAGTAATCCAACAAAATACAATCTGGTTGTAAATAAAGCTTCTCTATACAACTCTTACCACTCACAAAATGCTCCACCTGGTTATCAGGATTTAAGGACAAATGGTGTTTCGTGGCTTGGGCATAAAGCTCATCATCTTCAACCAAGAATATTTTCATCAAAGGCATAGGCCATCTTAGGATATTTCCAAATTTAAGCTATACTCTCAAAATGGGAATTATTCCTAAAATTAATTCCTGCTATTTACGCACAAGTTTCTTAACAAGACGTAGACATTCTTGAATGCCCAATTTTACCCAGTTTATAAAATGAAAAGGGAGAACATCCCTTAGGTACCGGAAGCCGAAGAGCGTACCGCCAGCAAAGGTTAAGATACTTACAAAGGCTACCCACCTAATGTCCTCGAAGAAGTAGAGAGCTAATAAATCGCCCACTATGTTAATCAAGAGCATAAAAATGACCTTACTCATATTCACCTGAGGCCGATTAAGAACATCTAAACCCACCCCAGAATATCTATCTAAGGCGGTGAATGCCATAAAAAATGAAAAAATTCGCAACAGAATGGCAGACTCGGCATAGTCTGCGCCTCCTAAAAGCACTACCAGACTATCGGCAAAAATAAAAGTTCCTAATGCGGCAGGAAATAACACCACAAAAGCGAAACCGGTGCTTATTTCAAATTCTTTTCTGAAATTCTCTCTATTACCGCTTTTATTAGCCTTGGCCAAACTCGGGAAAGAGAAACTCACTAAGGCTCGCAGGGGGATATCTATTAAGTTTACTAAGCGCTGTGGAATCTGGTAAATCGCAACCGCTTCGGGCCCTAGAAAAAACCGGATTAAAAAATCATCCGAACTCCTTAATAAGGTTCCACAAATTAAAGTTCCCATTGTGTAGCGCCCATATAAGTATAGCTCCTTTGATTTCGCCCTAGTAGCTTGGCCGATGCTCCTTAAACCGTCCCAGCCTGCTAGCATTGATATTAGACTGGGAACAAGACTAGCAATGAGGTAAGTGATGAAGATAAAATTAAGGTTGGCATAATTGCTCAAGTAAGCATACAGTACTCCCACGATATAAATCACCTGCATAGAAGTGCGAATCCAAATCATTTTATCGAATCGCAGACGGGCATTTAAAACCCAAGTGGCCATATTTGAGGGAAGGGAAACTAAGGCAACGGGTAAAAAATAATAGGTATAAAGAAGGAAGTCATGGTCTCCATTAATCATATAAATTAAGAAGAAAACTAAACTAAATAGGGCACCAACCAGCAGGCTACTTAACAGCCCGAAACGCCAAGAACTGCCAATTATGTTTTTACTCAGTTCCTCGTCCTCAGACTCGGCTACAAACTTTATTAGAGGTTTCCCTACCAGTCCATTACGAAGCATCTCAAAAACAGTTTGAAATGCCAAAAAGATGGAAAATATTCCGAAATCAGTTTTGGATAATGTGCGGGCTAGTAGACCGAAGGTTATCAGACCCAATGCCGCACCCGTTAAGCTGCTTAGCATGCTTAAAGCTTTCTGAGAACGAAAGAGGGAAATAACCTTTGCAATCATTTTAGGCCTTTAACCAATGACTTAGATCTTGATCGATTAAGTCTGCTAACTTTTTGATATCCTCAGCATAAATCTCTTCTACAATCTTCTTTCTTAGCTGTGGAGAAAAGTCTGCTTTTTGTAAATTTTTATTCCGCAAATTAAAGAGCCAGCGGTTAATTATTACGCTATTTTTCATCCAACGATGCAAGGCTGGGGATACTTTTTTCAATGCCAGTATCATAGCACTATTCTGTCCTACTATATTGTCAACTGCCTTATTCTTAACGGTGCCGCTTTTATTATATACTATATCGGTCGCGACCTTAACGGTAGCGTCTATCTCCAAAAACTTAAAGATATCCTCCATTACTCCAGCGGTATCATTTATAAAGTTTTCGTATAAATAAATGCGGATATTTTCTTGAGGAAAGTTTTCATAGTAGCGTTTTACCTGTCCGTAATATAGGCCTTCGGTAATCATATCGGGACGTTGCCACCAACTGGTAGACTGGTCAAAAACATTTTCCAATCCCCCATCCGTGGGCAGTAAATCTTCTCTCACATAGTGCGAATAGCGCGAAAACAAACGATCCGCAGGATGCCTTAAAATAGCAATGATTTTGGCATTAGGTACATGATGTTTGATGCGCTGGCAAGCCATTTCACTATTTAGGTAAGTATTGGAAACTTCCCCCAAAAGCTGATGCTCTTTAGAGCCTTTAAACAAATTCAAATACTCTTCCAAGTTCAAGACAGAGTCCCGGTAAAACTCGCGTGAGCTTTCCAATTCGAAATCCTCCTCCTTGGCCATTTCGTAAGCAAAGAAATTAGGTTCCTTTCGGGTACTCATAAAAATTTGTGGGTGTTCCTTTAAATACTCGTTTAAAGAAGTTGTCCCGGATTTCCCTGCTCCGATAACAACGAAATCGGGTAGTCTTGTTTGGCTCATCTAATTTACTTTGCTAGCCAAATCTACCATTATAAATTTGTTTATGACAAAGGCGGTAAATTAAAAAATCCGGTTAAGTAGTGTTTTTGCCGTGGCTAGCTCCTATTATTCGCATTTTTGATTTTATCTTTGAGAAAACATCAGCTCTTGAAAAACCAAAATTTCATTTTTGTAGGCAATCAACCTTGGGACGTGCCCATTGGTAGTAATTGTAAAAACATTGCGGAGGTAGTTGCAGAAAATAATACGGTCCTTTATGTCAATAGACCTTTAGACCGTATCACAAAAATGAAAAACCAGCCCAAAGATCAAGATTTCATTGCGCGCAGGCTGGCTGTTTTGAAAGGTAAAGCCGAAGCTATAACGCATATTAAAAACGGTCTCTATACGCTAGACCCGGCAGTACTGATGGAGTCTATAAACTGGTTACCAGATGGGGCCATTTACGATTGGGCCTTAAATTACATTAGCAAAAAATTCTTCGCCGAAATTCGTAAGGCTGCCGCCAAGATGGGTTTCGATGACTATTACTTCTTTAATGATAGTGAGATGTTCCAAGGCTTTCTTGCCCCTGAGCTTCTTGATTCAAAGCTTAATATTTATTACTCGCGTGATAATCTAACTGCCACTGGCTATTTTAAGAAGCACGGTCTGCGGCTAGAACCGCAATTAATAAGCAAATACGATATCGCAGTAGCCAACTCTCTCTATTTGAAAGATTACTGTGCTCAACATAATCCCAAAAGCTATTATGTAGGTCAAGGCTGCGATCTGAGTATTTTTGACCCTGCTTTAAAGCATACAGAGCCAACAGAATTTGCAAATATACCTCAGCCACGCATCGGTTATATTGGCGCGCTATTAAGGCTTAGATTAGACTTGAAATTACTAGAAGACCTTGCAATTAAACGTTCCGACTGGTCCTTCGTTTACGTGGGACCCGAAGATGACGACTTCCAATCCAGTAAGCTCCATCAAATGGATAATGTATACTTTTTGGGACCTAAAAAGCCCGAAGAGTTAGGCCAGTATCTTTCTGCCTTTGACCTTGCAATGAATCCACAAGAGCTGAATGAAATGACCATCGGTAACTATCCTCGTAAAATTGACGAATACCTGGCTATGGGAAAACCAACCTTGGCCACTCCTACTCGCGCGATGGAGGTTTTTAAAGATTATGTTTATTTAGCCGAAGGGGTGCTTGGCTATGAAAAAGCTATTGAACTAGCCCTGCAAGAGGACGATGAAGCCAAACAGAACGCGCGTATGCAGTTTGCTCAATCCCATTCTTGGGAGAATAGTGTAAACGAAATTTATAAAGCTATTCAAGAAAACGAAAAGGACTAAGCGCCCTATTATTCGAAACTTAAGCTAAAAGTTTTTGTGGCTGTTTTACTCGACAATCGTAAAAGATACAGGCCTTTATAACTAGTACCAAAATTGATTTCAGGATTGGTAACTTGCAAGTTTCCTTCCTTTAACACTTGACCACTTAAGTCTAGCAAAGACCACTGTAAATCGCTTCCTAAGCTCGTCAAGCCAGCTAACTTAACCGTTGAACGAGTAGGGTTAGGATAAATACTTACTGAATTTAATATATTCTGTTCTGGCGTTGAAAAATTTTGAGAAAGCAAAGCAAACTGCTTATTAAGCAATACTCCATTGGTTAAACTGATAGAAAATGTATCGGTTGTGTAGCCTACTTTTGAAACCACCACCTGGTAAACACCAGACTGTGCTTGAGTGGCACGGAAGTTCCCGAAAATATTAGTAGTACCCGACATGGTAGTGTTTAGTACATCTACGTTAGCAATAATGATGTTCTGTCTGGTAATTGAATCAATTACCGTTGCATTTAAGTAACAGCCTCTGGTATAGTCTGAACTTAACACGAATAACCCTTGTTGACGATCGGTAGCTAAGATGTTACCACTCGGTAAGTAAGGGTAAACTCCCCAGCAGCCGCTAAAACCATCACCTGTTAGAGGTGAAGTGTCGTAGTAACCAGTTTCAATCATAAACCCTGGCTGACTAACATCTAAAATTTGCACACCAGAAGTATAGTAGCTATTTACCAAAAAGTTGTTATGAAAGTGCACGTTATGAGGAATAACATCAGTACCGAAAGAGGTACGAATTCTATCCAGTTCACTGATATTACTTAAATCGCTTACATCATACTCAGCTATAAAAGCGCCCGACTTTTCATCGGTAGTAAAAACCCTTTGATTATCGTCGCTAAACCAAATATTGTGCGTGAAATTGAAAGGAGTGCTTTGTGTGGCAGAAATGATTGGTGCTGTTTTAACACTAACGTCAATTGGCATAAAAAATCCGTTTAAAACTGCTGCACCCCAAAGGGTATCGCCACGCACTACCCCATCGTGAAGATAAAAGTCATCAAAAGCACCCACATAACTTGGGTTGGTTGGGCTAGTATTTAAATCAAATATTAATGCGCCACCAATACCAACATTGGCTCCAAATAGATAGAGATAACCATTTTCATCGATATACAAATTATGCGCCCTTTGTAAAGTGCCCGTTGTTTGCCCAACCTGAATGGTGGGATTGCGTCGGAAAAAAGTCGGGTTCTGGTTACCAATGGTCGTCATGTCTAAGATAAAAATTCCATCTGACTGCCCATTATAAGCATCATGAATAGTATAAGCATAATTGCCAAATGTCTTCATATCGCGCCAAGTTGAACTAGCACCGGCGAAAAACTTTGCTTGTACGGGATTGTTTGGATTAGTTACGTCAACAACCGAAAGTCCATTATTCACACCTACTAAGGCATATTCTTTACCGGTAGCTGTATCTGCCCATCCCCAAACATCATTAATAGACTGGGTATACGATAGCTGACCCAGTTTCTGAACATCTAAACTATCCTGTCCTTTTAAAACAGAAGCAGTAAAGAATACGGCAATTATACTAGTCCAAACTAAGAGTAATTTGACCGTCGCCATCCTCTGCTTTATTGTTATCATGTTCATCATTGTCATCTGTTTCTTTATTTTCTGAATCATCTTCCGGAGATTCTTCTCCTAATAAAATAGACTCTAGTATATTAATCTTACGAATAGCATCACGGCTTAGTTGGTTACCTTGAGCCTTTTCTCCTTTTACAGAGATAAACTCACTTAAAATAACTTCTTCATTATCTTTTTGCTTGCCGCTAATTTTACGGAATACTATTTCAACCCTAGGCTGAGAATCTAGACTTACGTATTCTAACTTGGAGTCTTTACTATCAGAAATAAACAGCTCCTTGCGCTCTTCGACCTCAGGAATAAAGCGTTTTACAAAGTGTCTATCCTTCTCGCCATCATAATAGACCACACTTAATGGCCGTGTTGCCTGATATTTTGAAATGATAGTGGCATTCTCGCTAAAATGTATACTCAAATCTGCCGGTAAAATGCGATAATGTCCATCATCAGTGACCTCCAAAATTTTATCCTCACCACTAAAGCTACCCAGTAAACGACCTCTGTTTTCGGTATTAATTCGGTAAACTGCCTCATCAAACCAAATTTTTCTAGCCGCCAAAGTGGAAACCCCTTCCTCTTTTATCTCTATCTTTTTGATTGGGTATTTAGTAGCAGTATTACCTTTTGCCGCTCTACCTTTAATAGCTAGTTCGGCAAAATCGATTTCAAATTTCAGCTTTTTCAAGCGCTGCAAGGCCCTTAAATAAACGGTAACCACTTCTGCCTCTCCATTCGGATTAACAGTAAAGTGTAGCACTTCTGTCCCTGGGTTTGCTGGAGTTAAATCGTATAATTTATCACGTGTAATTGATGTTACCTGGAACCTCTTCATAAAAGAGCTTCCTTTGGTACCATCACGGTATATCATGTTATAAGTGGTGCGTTTATCGCCTTTCTTCCAAACAGCAACATGAATGATATTTTTACCGATATAGGTTTTTTGAGCAACCTTGGTAACCATCATCTGACCATTTTTCAAAAAGACGATGATATCATCGATATCCGAACAGTCAGAAATAAAAGTGTCCTTTTTAAGACTTGTTCCGATGAAGCCCTCCTCTAAGTTAGCGTATAACTTCACATTGGCCAAGGCTACTTTGGTAGCTTGAATATCTTCGAAGAGTCTCATTTCTGTTCTCCTCTCTCTACCGGCACCGTATTTATCCTTAATCTTCTGGAACCAAGCAATAGCATAGTCAACCAGATTATCTAAATGGAATTTTACCTGCTCAATTTTACCCTCTAAGGCTTCTATTAAGGCATCAGCCTTAGACTTATCAAATTTAGAAATGCGTTTAATGCGTATCTCGGTTAAGCGAGTCACGTCATCGTCGTTTACCGCTCTAAGCAGATGCTTAATATGAGGCTTTAAACCTAAATGAATGTTTTCTAAAACTTCATCCCAGGTTTCTGCTTCTTCAATATCTCGGTAAATTTTATTTTCAATAAAGATGCGTTCAAGACTGGCAAAATGCCACTGCTCTTGCAATTCGTTTAGTTCAAAAATAAGTTCCGCTTTAAGAATATCGAGGGTATTCTCAACATTCCGTCGCAGTATCTCATCTACCGGAAAGAAAACTGGACTATCATTTTCTATAATACAAGAAAGCGGAGCAATGGAAATTTCACAATCAGTAAATGCATAAAGAGCATCTATCATTTTATCCGGAGAAATTCCCGGATGTAAATGTATCAGCACCTCCACTTTGTCTGAGGTATTATCTTCAATTTTACGAACCTTTATTTTACCACGATCATTCGCTTTCAGAATGCTATCGATCAAACTACCTGTGGTGGTAGTATAAGGGATTTCGTCAACAACAAGGGTTTTCTTATCAAGAATAGAAATGCGGGCACGCACTCTTACCCTACTGCCTCTTAAGCCTTTATTGTAATTGCTAAAGTCTGCGATTCCCCCGGAAGGGAAATCTGGCAATAATTCAAATTTTTGGCCTTTTAAAACCTTTATTGAAGCATTAATAAGCTCCAGAAAGTTATGCGGTAAAATTTTAGTTGAGAGTCCTACTGCAATTCCTTCCACCCCCTGTGCGAGTAAGAGTGGAAATTTAACGGGAAACTCCACCGGTTCGCGGCCACGTCCATCGTAGCTACTCTGCCAATCAGTAATTTTTGGACTGTAAACAACTTCTAAAGCAAATTTGGACAAACGTGCTTCAATATAACGAGGGGCAGCAGCACTGTCTCCCGTTAGCAAGTTTCCCCAGTTTCCTTGTGCGTCTATTAAAATATCTTTCTGACCAAGCTGAACCAAGGCATCACCGATAGAAGCATCCCCGTGTGGGTGATATTTCATGGTCTGACCAATTACGTTAGCCACTTTGTGGTAACGACCATCATCCATTTCACGCAGAGCATGTAAGATACGTCGCTGTACTGGTTTTAGGCCATCACCTAAAGTCGGTACGGCCCTTTCCAGGATAACATAGCTGGCATAATCCAAAAAATAATCTTCATACATACCCGAAACTCGGGTAATAATGGGTTCATTTTCGGGCTCAGGACTGTTACTATTCTGTAGTTCGTTTTCTTCTTCCGCCATGCTTAGCTGTCTGTGAATGTTTTTCTAGCGAGTTAGTTAATTGCTTTCTTTGCGATCTAGTTAAATGAGAAACAACTAGGCTTCTTTCTTTAACAGCGCCACTGCGACTATTAATATAAATGGTTAAGGTTCGTCTTAAAAACCAGCCAGTCATCTTATAGCTGTTAAGTTTTCTTTTAGGAAAATCGTAGTGCTTCTTAAATGACCGGAGAAAACTATCCCAAATTTTATCTTCGGTACTCAAGTTCATTACTTCTCCCTCAGTATCGTATTTAAACTTAGCAGGACCACGGTAAATTAAAACGATAATTATAGCTATTCCTATTCCACTTAGCCACCAATTACCAGAGTAGGAACCTTGGAAGAATGATAGGGTGACGTCAGTTAGGATGGCTATAATAGAAAAAGTTAGTACCACCAAATTGATGTTGGAATAGCTATCCGCCTTAATTTTCATTCAAAATAGCTTTTTCAGACGCTTCGGTTGGATCTCTTTCTACCCTCAGGTTTTCAATAATAAACTCTTGGCGCTTCGGAGTGTTTTTCCCCATATAAAACTCCAAAATTTGCTCTATGGTAGAGTCCTTCCCAAGCATTACTGGCTCTAAGCGAATATCATCACCAATAAAATTCTTAAACTCATCTGGAGAAATTTCCCCTAAACCTTTAAAGCGTGTTATTTCTGCTTTTGCACCAATTTTAAGCAAAGCTGCTCTCTTCTCTTCTTCACTGTAACAGTAAATCGTTTCCTTTTTATTACGGACCCGGAATAAGGGTGTTTGTAAGATAAAAAGGTGGCCTTCTCGCACTATTTCAGGGAAAAACTGCAAGAAAAAAGTAATCAGCAAGAGGCGAATATGCATCCCATCTACATCCGCATCAGTGGCAACTACCACATTATTATAACGCAAGTTCTCTAAGCCATCTTCAATATTGAGGGCCGCTTGCAATAGGTTAAATTCTTCGTTTTCGTAAACTACCTTCTTGGTTAAACCATAGCAGTTTAGCGGCTTTCCCTTTAAGCTAAAAACCGCTTGAGTATTAACATTACGCGATTTGGTAATAGAGCCACTAGCTGAATCACCCTCGGTAATAAACAAGGTAGTGTCTAAACGGAATTCGTCTTTCTGATCGTTGTAGTGCTTGCGACAATCACGAAGCTTTTTGTTGTGCAGGCTAGCTTTCTTGGCACGATCACGTGCTAGCTTTTTAATACCACTAAGTTCTTTGCGCTCTTTTTCAGCTCGTAAAATTTTACGATAAATGATTTCAGCAACATCTTCATTCCGATGTAAGAAATTGTCCAACTTTGTTTTCATGAAATCATTAACGAAAGTTCGTACCGTAGGACCTTCGGGACCAATATCATTGGAGCCTAACTTCGTTTTGGTTTGCGATTCAAATACTGGTTCAATAACCTTGATAGAGATGGCTGCAACCAATGAATCACGGATATCTGCAGCGTCGAAATTTTTATTGTAAAAGTCGCGAATGGTTTTCACCAAAGCTTCGCGAAAAGCATTTTGATGCGTCCCCCCTTGCGTGGTATGCTGTCCGTTTACAAAAGAATAATACATATCAGCTTGTGAACGCTCAGTATGCGTTAAGGCTACTTCTATGTCATCTCCCTTGAGGTGAATTATGGGATGTAAAGTAGGACTATCAAGGGTATCGTTTAATAAATCGCGTAAGCCATTCTCGCTGTAAAACTTCTCGCCATTAAACATTAAGGATAATCCCGGATTTAGGTAGGCATAGTTCCACAACATCTTTTCGAGATACTCCTTTACAAAGCGATAGCTTTTAAAGATTGAGGCATCTGGCTTAAACTGAATTTTAGTCCCTTTTCGGAGACTAGACTCCTTAATATCGGCGTCTTCTACGAGAACACCTTTTTCAAAACGAGCAAGTTTGGTTTTGCTGTCGCGCACCGATTGAACACTAAAAAAGTCGCTCAGGGCATTAACTGCCTTGGCTCCTACTCCGTTCAGACCCACTGATTTTTTAAAGGCTTTAGAATCGTATTTAGCGCCCGTGTTAATTTTAGAAACTACGTCAACCACTTTTCCCAGAGGAATACCGCGACCATAATCGCGAATGGTAACCTCGCCGTCTTTAATGATCAGGTCGATGGTTTTACCAGCGCCCATTACGAACTCATCCACCGAATTATCTAAAACCTCTTTCACCAAGATATAGATACCATCGTCGGAACTAGAGCCATCGCCTAACTTACCAATATACATTCCCGGACGGAGACGAATGTGCTCTTTCCAGTCTAGGGATCTAATATTGTCTTCGTTATAACTTGTTTGCTCGGTCGCCATGCGTTATCTATTGGTTGAGGGCTAAAATTAGGCATAGCCATTAAAAGCTGATATCATTCAGCTGACAACTTTTTCACAATTTATTAAGATGCTTAAACATTAAAGCGAAAATGCATAACATCGCCATCTTGTACTATGTATTCTTTGCCTTCCACTTTTAGTTTACCAGCATCCTTTACTGCTGCTTCAGAGCCAAAGCTCTCGAAATCGTCGTATTTAATTACTTCGGCTCTAATAAAGCCTTTTTCAAAGTCGGTATGAATTACACCCGCTGCTTGCGGGGCAGTAAAACCTTTTTTAATCGTCCAGGCTCTCACCTCTTTTTCACCCGCAGTAAAATAGGTCTGTAAATTTAATAAGGTGTAGGCCTTTCTGATTAAGCGGTTTACACCAGCCTCTTCTAAGCCAATATCCTCTAAGAACATACTGCGTTCTTCAAAACTTTCTAGTTCAGAAATATCTGCTTCAGTGGCGGCCGCAAGGTGTATTACCTCCGCCTCTTCTTCTGCCGCCATTTTCTGTACCTGCTCTACCCATTTGTTTCCGCTTTTCGCAGATTCTTCATCAACATTACAAACGTAGATTACTGGCTTGTCCGTTAAAAACTGGATTTCGGCTAACAATTCTTCTTGGTCTTCATTTCTTGAAAAAGAACGAATATTTTTACCCGCTAAGAGATGCTTTTCAATAGATTCTAAAAACTCTACGTTTAGCTTTTCTTCCTTATTACCCGTACGAGCCGCCTTACGATGCTTATCTAAGCGTTTTTCTAAGGTATCCAAATCCTTAAACTGTAATTCGGTATCTATAGTGTCTTTATCACGTAATGGATCTACTGTGCCATCTACATGAGTGATATTTTCGTTTTCAAAGCAGCGTAAAACATGCATAATAGCATTACACTCTCTGATATTTCCTAAAAACTGATTTCCTAAGCCTTCACCTTTACTGGCGCCTTTTACTAAACCGGCGATATCAACAATTTCTACCGTGGCTGGCTGCACCCTTTGTGGGTTAACCAATTCCTCTAGTTTAGTTAACCGTGTATCGGGAACGGTAACCATACCTATATTGGGTTCGATGGTACAAAAAGGAAAGTTTGCTGACTGTGCCTTGGCACTCGATAAACAGTTAAATAAAGTGGATTTGCCCACATTGGGTAATCCTACTATTCCACACTTCATGCTTTTATTTTTAAGATGCGCAAAGATATAGCTAATAACCTGATTTCAATAAAAAGCTACTCCTTTCGCTTAGGACCGATTATAGCGTGGTTAAGATTTATCATATTTTTTCAACATCCAGGAAGCTAGTCCTTTGCTAATGGGTAATTTTGTCGCAAATAATTTTAGTCAAATGGCCGATATTGCAGCATTAGAGAAAATTTGTTCTCAAACCCGTAGAGATATTGTTAGAATGGTACACGCCGTGCAATCTGGCCACCCTGGTGGTTCTTTAGGATGCACCGAGTATTTCGTTAGTCTCTTTCACCACATCCTCGATCACAATGCCAGTGACTTCAGCATGGATGGTAAAAATGAAGATTTATTTTTCCTTTCCAACGGTCACATCAGCCCAGTATATTATAGTGTATTAAGTCGCGCTGGTTATTTTCCAGTGGAAGAGCTTAAAACTTTCCGCAAGTTAGATAGTCGCCTGCAAGGGCACCCCACCACGCATGAAGGTTTACCAGGTATTCGCATTGCTTCAGGATCTTTAGGTCAAGGCCTTTCCGTTGCAATTGGAGCGGCTCTCAGCAAAAAGCAAAATAACGACCCTAAAACAGTTTACTCTTTACACGGAGACGGCGAGTTGCAAGAGGGCCAAATCTGGGAAGCAGCACTTTATGCTCCCGCCAACAAGGTGGATAACCTAATTATGACCATTGATGCTAATGGGCAACAAATTGACGGTTCTACGGACGACGTATTGGCCATGGGTAGTTTAGTGGCAAAATTTGAAGCTTTCGGCTGGACGGTATTAACTATTGAAAATGGTAATGATGCCGCTCAAGTTGTGGCGGGTTTAGAAAATGCCAAAGCACAAACGGGCAAAGGAAAGCCAGTATGTGTAGTAATGAAAACAGAAATGGGTGCTGGCGTTGACTTTATGGAAGGCACTCATGCATGGCACGGAATTGCACCTAGCGACGAGCAGTTAGAAAATGCTTTATCTCAGTTAGAGCAAACTCTGGGCGATTATTAATTTGAGGTTTTTCGTCCAAATATTACTCCTCAGTATTCTCAGCCTATCACTCAGTGCCCAAAGAGATAAGACAGAAGATGCGGTTTTAACTCGTATTCTTTTTGTTTTCGATGGTTCTCAGAGTATGTATGCACGTTGGGAAAGCGGGCAAAAAATAGATGTTGCCCAAAGGCTAATGAATAAAATGCTGGATAGTTTATCTCAACTAAACAGCGACAATTTTCAGCTAGCCTTGCGGGTTTATGGTCATCAAAAACCCGTACCTCCGCAAGATTGTAATGATACCCGGCTAGAAGTACCCTTTGCGAAAAATAATATAGGACGGATCAAACGTACCTTAAAAAGCATACGTCCTAAAGGAACAACCCCTATTGCTCGGTCACTAGAAAGAGCGGCCTACGATTTTGGAGAATGTGCCAATTGCCGAAACATTATTATTCTTATCACTGATGGTGTGGAAGCTTGTGATGAAGATCCTTGTGCGGCTTCACGTTTGCTGCAAGAGCGAGGTATTGCGCTTAAGCCCTTCGTTATTGGTATTGGCTTAGATGATAATTTCAAGCAAACTTTTGAATGTGTAGGAACTTTTTACGATGCAGCGGATGAGGATACCTTTGAAAAAGTATTGGGAATCGTTATTTCTCAAGCATTAGATAATACCACTGCCCAAGTAAACCTATTAGACGGCAATGGCTTTCCCACCGAAACAGACGTAGCCATCAGCTTTTACAATAAAGTTAGTAAACAGGTAGACCGACAGTTAATCCATACCCTTAATACCAAAGGGGTGCCAGACACTATTTACTTAGATCCGCTCATCAATTACCGCATGGTAGTTCATTCTATCCCTAAAAAAGAGAAAGATAACATCCGCATATCTGCGGGAGCACATAATATAATTGGCCTAGAGTTACCACGTGGTACGCTGCGCTTAGTCAATCCGCAGAGGATAAACAATGATGATTTGGCAGCTTTAATATACCTCCCCAATGAAAAGCGACCTATTCACATCCAAGACTTTAATAGTAGTCAAGAGTATTTAGAAGGAGAGTATGATTTAGAAATACTCAGCCTTCCAAGAATCTTTCTACCGAAAGTGGAAATACAAGCGGGCGAAACTACTACTATTAGCATCCCGCCTCCTGGCGTAGTAAATTTTCAAAGCTCGGCGGCTGGATTTGGTAGCGTTTTAAAATATGAAGGCACTGAAATGATTTGGGTAGCTGATTTAGATCCAAAAAAATCACGTCAGAGTTACGACTTACAGCCGGGCAAGTACCGTGTTATATTCCGAGTAAAATCAACAAAACAAAGTATATATTCGGTGGTAGAAGAATTTACCGTTTCTTCTGGCACCACTACCATCGTTAAATTAAATTAAAATGAAGAAGTATATCGATCAAGGCGCAAAAGATACCCGTTCGGGTTTTGGAGCTGGCTTAGCAGAATTAGGCGATAAAAACGAAGCTGTAGTTGCCTTATGTGCCGACCTTACGGGTTCACTAAAAATGGATGCCTTTAAAAAAGCACATCCCGATCGCTTCTATCAGGTAGGAATTGCAGAAGCCAATATGATGGGTATTGCAGCCGGTTTAACTATTGGTGGAAAAATCCCCTTTACCGGCACTTTTGCTAACTTTTCTACTGGCCGTGTATACGACCAAATTAGACAGTCTATTGCCTACTCTGGTAAAAATGTAAAAATCTGCGCTAGCCACGCAGGGCTAACCCTAGGAGAAGATGGTGCTACGCATCAAATCTTAGAAGATTTAGGTCTCATGAAAATGTTACCGGGAATGACCGTTATTAATACCTGCGATTATAATCAAACCAAAGCTGCTACCATGGCTATTGCCGACTATGAAGGGCCTGTATACTTGCGTTTTGGCCGACCAAAGGTGCCTAACTTCACTGCTGTAGATCAGAAATTTGAAATAGGAAAAGCGGTAACCTTGCAGGAAGGTACCGATGTTACCATCGCCGCTACCGGTCATTTAGTTTGGAAAGCTTTAGAAGCGGCAGATCAATTATCAGAAATGGGGATTAGTGCCGAGGTATTGAACTACCACACCATTAAGCCATTAGATGAAGAAGCCTTATTAAGGTCATTAGCCAAAACCGGTGCATTAGTTTCAGCGGAAGAGCATCAAATGGCGGGAGGCCTCGGCGAAAGTTTAGCCGGAGTTCTTAGCCGTAAACACCCTGCACCACAAGAATTTGTAGCGGTAAATGACAGCTTTGGTGAAAGTGGTACGCCTGACCAATTATTAGAAAAATATGGCCTTAGTACGGCTAAAATTATTGAAGCAGCACAAAAAGCCGTTGCTAGAAAGTAAGTCAACGATTAAATAGTACGCATAACCGAAATAGGTCGCAATTAAAACTGCGACCTATTATTTTTGACGGTATTTCATTCACCCTTATGTTCAAAGCAGTATTAACATCTGTCTTATTCCTTTTAATCGCCTCTACGCTAAAAGGTCAAGCCGACTCTACCACGGATTCGCTAGATGTATTGGAGATATCTTCTGATGCGGATTCCGCATTTACCCAAGCACGTGAGCTAGCTTATGCCAAAGAGTATGAGGCGGCGCGAAAAATTCTTAATCTGCTGATTTATCAAAACCCCAAGACCTATTATCAGTATAAGCTTTTTAAAGCGCGTACTCTGGTTTGGGAGGGCAAACACGGAGTCGCCCGAAATATTATTGAAGAATTAATAGTAGAAGATACCACCGTAATTGACATATACCAGATTAGACTAAATAACGAACGTTACGATAAAGACTATCCCATGGCTATTCGCTATGCCGATGATGGTATCAAACGTTTTCCTGAAAAAAATGAGAGCTTTCACGTTGGAAAAGTGCAGTCTCAGGTTGCGCAAAACAATTACCATGAGGCGCTAGAATCTGCTGATGTAGCCTTAGATAGTTTTCCCGAAAACAACGAATTGCTACAATTAAAAACCTTTCTTCTTAACCAATTGATTGTTGATGGTTTAGTGGTAGGGATTTCAATGGATTACTTTACCAAGATCTATCAGCCCTGGTTGTTTGGATATGTTCAATACGGTAAACAAACAAAAATTGGTGCCGTAATTGGGCGGGTTAGCGTGGCTGATCGCCAGAACGGCACAGACTTCGCCCAAGGTGTACAAGGAGAAGTTGATGTATACCCTCGCTTAGGCAGAAAATCGTATATGTATTTGAATGCCGGTTATTCACCTTCACTAATCTTCCCTAGCTTTCGCTTTGGAGCAGAAGTGTTCTCGATGATTGGAGAGAGTAAATTTGAGGGTTCTCTCGGGATTAGATACCTCGACTTCATAAGCAACCAGGTGGTAATGTATACCGGTTCATTAGGTTATTATTGGAAGAACGAATATATAAGTTTTCGTCCCTTCTTTATTTATGATCAGAATGGTTGGGGAAGCACTTACAATCTTCTTTACCGCAAATTCTTCAGTGGTAAAGGCGATTATTTTCAAGTAAATTTAGGTGGTGGTGTTGTGCCAGATGAACGGATTCTAGCCATAACGAACGGGCTTGCTGTAGACAGTAACTATCGTTTAGATAACCAATACATTGGTTTTGCCTACCAAAAGCTCATTAACCCCAAGTTTTACACTCGTATTGATATGATCTTTACCAGACAGGAAAACTTTTCTAGACAAAAAGATTACCTCAATATAATAACGCTAGGGCTAACTATGGGCTATCGCCTATAATCTAAAATTAATGCCATTAAAAAAGGGTAGCTGAACATCTCCCGTTTTTTAGTAACTGAGCCTATCCACTCTTAGTAGAACTTCAAAGGGATGCGTAGACACTAATACCATGTTATTACGGGCTTAAAACAATGTTGCAAGTTGATCACTTGCGTTAGATCGGTATAAGCCTGGTAGCTCCTTTTTCATTTAGCTGATAACAGATATCCAGTAATTCAATACATAGTCCATTAGGTACAGACTCCAGATTAGAGAGCTAAAAGACACGACCTTAATAGTGGTCTTATCATTTTCGTTTTTATACGCCATAGTAGCAATCTAATATGTTTTAAGGGTAAATGAGGTTAAAAAAAAAGGGGGCTGAATAAATATTCAGCCCCCTTTCATCTTATATTTTAGAGAATACTAGTTTCTCTTAATAAAATACATACCACCTAAGCCAGTAGCTAAGGCAATATTTTCTGACCCGTAAACGGATACATCTTTAATATCATATATACTTGGGAATACACCACCAGTTGGAGGGGTAAAAGAACCAATTGCATCAAAAGTATTAACTAAAACACCGCCTGCATAACCTTCTGCAGCCAATACATAAAGGCCGCCATCGCCACCAGCATAATAGATTACTCTGGCACCTGGGTCATAAGCTGTAGCCAGACAAGTTCCATAATCTACCACAAATGTTCCAGAACCAGTATAAAGACCAGAAGCACCAGTTGCTACTAATAATGAATCCGCGTTAAATCCCCCCATGGAGCTGCCTTCTTTTACGGCCCAAGCTAAGCCCCCCCGTTCTACGTCAGTTCCTGGAACATTGATATTCAAACCTCCAATCGAAGCAGGTGGTAATGTTCCTGGATTATTATCAACTGATAATGTCCTTCTCAATTTAAACTGATTTGCAGTTGTGCGATCCAAAACTGACATAACTGCATTACTGGCAGAAACATTACCTGGGTAAATTGCTAAAGCAATACCATCCGTTAAAGAAGTTGTTTCTGATACGTTTGTAAGATTATAATCCGTTCTATAAAGCCCACCAGGATTGCTACCGCTTCCATTAATATTAGCATTACCATTACCAGTCACAATGTAATAACTACCTGCGGCAGCTACAATACTATTACCCGCAAAACTTGGTAAAGGAAGTTCTTTAAAAGAACTAGCATCAAAAGCATCCGTAATATAATTGTAATGAATACGAGTAACAACTGCACCTTCGTGGTTCGTTAACATATAACCTGATTGATCTGGGTCACGCTGTCCTACCGCGAAAACCTCGTAAGTACCTAAGCCCGCATTAATACTAGCCACAGCCTCGTGGAAATCTGTGTCCACAAAATCAATACGGTCAGTAAACACATATTGACCAGTACCATTGTCTAACTTGTAAGCAGTAATAGCACCTCCATAAGGGCTATTAATTGTATGCCAGGTAACGAAGACTACGTCTCTAATCGAAGTAACTGAAGTGGCGTTAGTATTAACTCCATTTACTATCGGCGCTTCTGCATAAGCCTTATAGGTATAGGATAAAGAGGAAACTTTACCAGCAATGGCAAAACTTTCATTCATTTCTACTAAATCGCCGACCAAATCAGAGCTTTCGTAAGAAATCACTCTATCAGCCATTGAAAGACCCCCATCGGTACCAGTATCATTTCGGTTACACGATGTTAAGCTTAAAGCTAAGCCACAACCAATAATTAATAATTTTTTCATAATAGATTTAATTGAAAAAGTGACCAACTAGTAAACTAGTTGGTCACTTTTATGATTTTATAATCTTCTAGTTTCTCTTAATAAAATACATACCGCCTAAACCAGTAGCTAAAGCAATATTTTCAGATCCGTATACAGATACATCTTTAATATCATATATACTTGGGAATACACCACCAGTTGGAGGAGTAAAAGAACCAATTGCATCAAAAGTATTGACTAAAACACCGCCTGGATAACCTTCAGCAGCCAATACATAAAGACCGCCTTCGCCACCAGCATAATAGATTACTCTAGCACCTGGATCATAAGCTGTCGCTAAACAAGTTCCGTAATCCACCACAAATGTTCCAGAACCAGTATAAAGACCAGAAGCACCAGTAGCTACTAGCAATGAATCTGGATTCGCACCATTAACAGACCCTTCTTTTATGGCCCATGTTAAACCACCACGTTCCAAGTCAGTACCTGGAGTATTGATAGTAACACCACCCATACTGCTTACAGAAGGAGGTAATAACCCTGAAGCATTAGAAACTCCAAATGTCGATACTACATCAAAAAAGTTCGTACCCGTGCGGTCCATTACTGAAAGGTTAGCGCTAGTAGCTGTAGTAGTCGAACCAGGGTAAATTGATAAAGCAATACCATCGTTCATTGCAGAGGCCTCCGATACGTTTGTAAGCGCATAGTCAGTTCTGTAAAGCCCACCAGGATTAGCAGTACCTGCATTAGCATTACCGTTACCGGTAACAATGTAATAACTACCTGCGGCAGCTACAATGTCATTACCTGCAAAGCTTGGTAGGGGAAGCTCTTTGAAAGAGCTAACATCAAAAGCATCAGTAATATAATTGTAATCAATACGAGTAACTACTGCACCTTCATGATTAGACAATAAATAACCTGATTGGTCTTTATCACGTTGTCCTACTGCAAAAACTTCGTATCTACCTAGGGCTGTATTAACACTAACCTCAGATTCGTGGAAGTCTGTATCCACAAAATCGATACGATCAGTGAAAACATATTCACCTGTACCATTATCTAGTTTGTAAGCTGTAAGAGCGCCTCCATAAGGGCTATTAAGCGTGTGCCAAGTAACGAAAACTACATCGTTAATTGCAGTAACAGAGGTAGCGTTAGTAGCCACTCCATTTACAATTGGCGCTTCAGCATAAGCCTTATATGTATAAGATAAAGAGGAAACTTTACCGGCAATGGCAAAACTCTCGTCCATTCCTACTAATCCACCAACCAAATCAGAGCTTTCATAAGAAACTACTCTGTCAGCCATTGAAATACCATCACCATTGGTATTGGTGTTAGAATCAGTGGAAGAATCATCGCGATTACACGATGTTAAGCTTAATGCTAAGCCAAAACCAATTACTAATAATTTTTTCATAATAAATTTAATAATATGTGTCCATCTAGCAAATTGCTAAATGGACACCGATTTTTTTTCTAATTTCTCTTAATAAAATACATACCACCTAAACCAGTAGCTAAGGCAATATTTTCAGATCCGTATACAGATACATCTTTGATATCAAATATACTTGGGAATACACCACCAGTTGGAGGAGTAAAAGACCCTACTGCATCAAAAGTATTGATTAAAGCACCGCCTGGGTAACCTTCAGCAGCCAATACATAAAGACCGCCTTCGCCACCAGCATAATAGATTACTCTAGCACCTGGATCATAAGCTGTCGCTAAACAAGTACCGTAATCTACAATTAGATTACCAAAACCGTTATAAAGACCTGAAGCACCAGTTGCTACTAACAATGAATCTGGATTCGAACCATGAGTAGACCCTTCTTTTAGGGCCCATGTTAAACCACCGCGCTCTAAGTCAGTACCTGCTGCACTGAAAGATTGTGTGATAAGAGAATTAAAGGAAGGAGGTAATGTTCCCGGACTACTATTAACCTGAAATACGTATGACACACCAAAACTGTTGGTTCCAGTACGGTCCAACCCTGAAATGCCTGCAGAAGTAGCAGTAGTTGAAGAGCCAGGAAATAAGGCTATAGCAATACCATCAACCATGGTGGAAGCTTCTGATACGTTGGTAAGATCATAATCCGTTCTGTAAAGCCCACCAGGATTGCTACCGCTTGTATTAGCATTACCGTTACCAGTAACAATATAATAACTACCTGCGGCAGCTACAATACCATTACCCGCATAACTGGGTAAAGGAAGTTCTTTAAAAGAACTAGCATCAAAAGCATCCGTAATGTAATTGTAATCGGTACGAGTAACAACTGCTCCTTCATGGTTCGTTAACATGTAACCTGATTGACTAGGGTCACGCTGTCCTACTGCGAAAACCTCGTAAGTACCTAAGCCAGCATTAATGCTAACCGCAGCCTCGTGAAAATCTGTGTCTATGAAGTCAATACGGTCGGTAAACACATATTCACCAGTGCCACTATTCAACTTGTAAGCAGTAATAGCTCCTCCAAAAGGGCTATTAATTGTATGCCAAGTAACGAAGACTACGTCTCTAATTGAAGTCACCGAAGTAGCGTTGGTATTAACTCCATTTACTATTGGCGCTTCTGCATAAGCCTTATAAGTGTAGGATAAAGATGAAACTTTACCAGCAATGGCAAAACTTTCGTTCATTCCTACTAAGTCTCCGCTAAGCTCACTTTGTTCATAGTTCACCATGCGTCCCTCCGCATTTGCTTGATCTGTTGTTGAACCATCTCTATTACAGCTCACTAGAACCGCAGAAAGCGCAACTAAACTAAAAATTACTTTTTTCATGTTTGGATATTAAATTATGGGTAATTAAAATTTTCGGATAAAAAACATGCTCCCTGTACCAACAGCTCGGGCAATATTATCCACTATGTTTATAGAAATGTCTTTAATTTCAAATTCACTTAAAAAATCACTACCGATAGATGGTAAGGAAATCCCAAAAGGCAGAAGAGAAGATTGACTAGAAATTACAAATATCTCGTCTAGCTCCATAAACCCCGCCTCCAAATCACCTCCACGAAGCACACTCTGACGACTAGGTTTATCGTGAGCAGCACCTCTTCCAAGCTCTCTGTTATAGCCAATTAAGCCTACAGAAACTAATGTGAAAGCAATTAAAATTCTTTTCATTGAGAACAATATCTACTGCAAATATACAACTAATTCCTATCAAAATTAATTTCATTAAAAAATTTTCAGTCTGCCTATCAGTTACTTACAACCATATTTAATCGACAGCAATTACAAATTTTGGAGAAATATTACTATATCACTTTTTCTACGAGTCTAATTAAACCTTGGCCTCTAATTATACTCTAAGGAAAATACAATAGCTTCGATTAATGGTAGAACCAGTAGAATGGCGTGATTGGTTAAAGAAAGGCAAGCATGAAAAATTGTTTAATGCTTTAGTTGACCACTATACTGAGCCACTATATTGGCAAGCACGGAAGCTTATGGCACGCCATGATTTAGCGGACGATGTGCTGCAAGATGCCTTTATCAGTGCTTGGAAAGCGCTACCAAAATTTAAAGCAGAATCTAATTTTTACACGTGGTTGTTTCGTATTGTCTGCAATCAAAGCTTCGCCTCACTAAAAAAAGAAAAGCGCTATTCAGAAATTAATGGCAGCTCTTTAGCTTCCCTAAGCGGAGACCCCTTTTTCGATGGTGACCAAGCGCTTTTAGACCTACATGAAGCAGTAGCTAGCTTACCTCTTAAACAACAACTTGTGTTTAAAATGCGCTATTTTCAAAACTTACCCTACGCACAAATAAGTGAATTATTAAGCACCTCAGAAGGAGCCCTAAAAGCCTCTTACCATCACGCTAAAGAAAAAGTCAAAAAAAGCTTTGAGCTCAATTAAACCATCGCCCACCAATGACCTCTAATAATTCAGTTATGAATAATTCAGATTTTAAAGTTCCAGAAGATTATTTCCGACAAAAGAAAGTCTCATTAAAGCAAATCTCTACCAAGAGAAATAATGTTTTTCGATTGCAGCCTTGGGGCAGCGGACTTAGTATTGCCGCAAGCATCTGTTTGCTTATCGCCTTTAGCTTTTACTATTTATACCCACAGCAAGCAAACCAACAGAATCTAAAGCAAGTAAGCGCCTCAGCCTTAGATGAATTTATTAGCTATAGTCCCTATTCTGCCTATCCAGAAGCTTATCTTTTAGAAGAAGAAAGCATAGAACTAGAACATACCAATGCAGTAGAGCTTTTTAACGAAGAGCAAATAGATAGTTACCTCAACGAATACACCAACGAATTTCTTTAACATGAAAAATCAAATCAGCCTAATTTTACTGTTATGCACAAGCTTTTACATATCCGCCCAAAGGCATCCGAGAGATTTTGAAAAGATAGAATCATATAAAATACAATACCTCACCGAAAAGCTAGACCTCAGCCCTGAAATGGCCCAGCAGTTTTGGCCAATTTACAATCAGTACCAAAAAGAGACTCGTCAAATACTGAAGGGACCTAAGGGTTTAGCCCCACATGAATACGAGAAACCTGATTTTGAAAACATGAGCGATGCTGAGCTTGAGAAAATGGTTATGGATAAATTGAACGACCAAAAAAAGCTTGCTGAACTTAAAATACAGTACTTCGAAAAGTTTAAAGAATGCTTAGGAACAAGAGGCGCAGCAAACTACTATCGAGCAGAATTAGACTTTCACCGTCGCTTGATGCGAGAGCTTGGAAAAAGAAGAAAAAATCACCCTTAATTTTTTCAATAATATTATCGCCTTTTAATATTCTATTATTACATTTGCCGACCCCCAAAATAGGGGTTTACACATGGTGGTTGTAGCTCAGTTGGTTAGAGCATCGGTTTGTGGTACCGAGGGTCGCGGGTTCGAATCCCGTCTTCCACCCTTAAAGCCTTCCTCGTAAAAAAGGAAGGCTTTTTTATTTCTTGATACCGCATTAAAAAGGCAATCAGCAATTTTTGTATTTTAGGTGTTCCGTTTTCTCCTCCTACTTTAGGATCAAACATCAATATGAAGAAGTTAGACATTGTAGATTTTCTTAAAGGTTTCTCGATGTTAACTATCGTTTTATACCACTATCTCAATAAGCTTGACTTACCGCCTTATCTACTTACTGCCAGTCGCTTTGGTGGAACAGGAGTACACCTTTTTGTTTTTCTATCTGGTTTCGGACTCTACCTTTCACATCTGCGAAAGCCCATAAATTATATTGCTTTTTTAAAACGCCGCCTTTCTAAAGTATACCTACCCTATATAATTATTGTCCTTCTTTCGGCCTTTCTAGCACTCTTTTTAACTATTTACGACAATTCACTTTACGCACTGGGGGGACACTTATTCTTTTATAAAATGTTTGATGAATCTATTATTGGGTCTTATGGATACCCACTGTGGTTTATCTCCATGATTTTGCAATTCTACCTAGCCTTTCCTCTGATTGTCTGGTTAAAGAAAGTTTGTACTGAAAACTCTTTTCTTATTATCAGCCTTATTATTAGCCTAAGTTGGTCGGCCTTAGTTTTCTACTTAGGCAAAGAGTCTTTACGAGTATGGAATAGCTTCTTTCTTCAATATTTATGGGAGTTTGCTCTGGGACTTAGCGTCGCCTCATGGCTACAAAAGAAAGAATTCAAACTTGAACTGCAGATTCGCCCTTGGCAAAGCTTTACCTTAGGTGTTATCGCGTGTTGCATCTATGCATTCGTGGCCCTAAAAGGTGAGGATCAAGCAATGCTTTTTAATGATATCCCCGCTTTTTTTGGCTATTCATTAATGGCTATTTGGCTCTATCAAATAACAAATGCGGGTTTTCGAAGCTTTTTCCTTTTTACCGGTAACATCTCATACTCTCTATATTTACTCCACATTTTGTGCTTAATGATTGCCCTCCAATTTAAAGAGCATGTAAGTATATTTGTATTACTTAGCATTTCTCTTATCACTAGCTATATTTTAGCTTACTATTATCAAAAATTGGTAGTGCGAATCTATCGCTTCATAGGTATCTAAACATTGCAGTCTATCACAACCACCGTACTACATCTTGTTTCTTGGTATCCTTCCAAAGTACACCCAACATTGGGCAATTTTGTAGCGGAACATATCCTTGCCATACAAAGTAAAATAAAGGGTGTCGTACTAGGAGCCTTTCCGGCAGATGAGAACTCACTGGATTATAGGCTAGAAGATGGGGTGCCGGTCTGCAGGGTTTACTATCGAAAAAAAATACCTTTCCTCAGTCATTTACGGGCTCTAAGCAAAGGTTATCGATATCTGCTTGCCAAGGGATTTAAGTTTAACCTTGCACATGTCCACGTAGCTTATCCTGCTGGCCTTTTCATGCAAAAAATCGATCTTCCTTACATCGTGAGCGAACATTTTTCCGCCTATCAAAAAAGCCGTCGGCATGATTTAAGCCTGTCCAATAGATTGACTGCCAAATTAATCTTTAATAAAGCACACTTCGTAGTACCTGTTTCTGAGCAATTAGGCCTTTCGCTTAACAGTTTTGGGGTTAATGCTCCCATTAGTACCATTGGTAATGTGGTTAACACCGATATCTTTAATTATAAAGGAAAGTTAGAATCGCCCCTCTTCAAAATCTTACACATTTCTAGTTTACAAGAAAGCACTAAAAACATTAGTGGTATTGTTTCCGCTTTCGCAGATTTCCATAGAAGCTTCCCTTTATCGCAGTTAGTGATAGGTGGCGATGGTGACCCGACTAATCTGAAGAAGCACCTACAAGATGAGTCTTTAGACCCTCAGTCCTATCGTATTTTACCCACTTTAAGTAAAAGTGAGGTTGCCCAAGAAATGCAAGAATCAGATTGCTTCTTACTTTTCAGTCATATTGAAAACCAACCAGTTGTTATTTTAGAGTCGCTCTGTATTGGGAGGCCAGTAATCGCCAGTAAAGTGGGGGGCATACCACAACTTCTAAACGATAGTAGAGGAATATTGGTGGAGCCTAATAATAGTGAGAGCTTAATCACTGCCTTTTTTGAAATGCAAAAAAAGCATCAGCATTATAACCATAAAAAAATGGCCCATATTGCCCAAAATGAATTTGGTTATAAGGCCATTGCTGAGAAATTTTCTAATCTATATACTAGCGTACTCCGCTCAAATGCATAAGATTGGTTAAGCCTAAATCTTGCGCTTTAATAAAGCCCTCCCCGTATTCTGCGCCGATAAGTCTACCCATATCTTGGGCCCGATAGGTAACGCTGTCCATAAAGTTTTTAGAACTAATTACTGTTTTAGGCTCACTGGACTTTGGATCGTAAAATTGAGACTCATAAGCCTTAATGGAAGCCACCTTGGTATCGATGTGCTCTCCAATATCCATTATAAAGTCTGGACTGAGGCTCTGAAATTGGATATAGTACAAAAGTAAACTTGGGCGATAAGGCTGCTGAGCCTGGCCATCTTCCGTAGTTTCAATTTTGGTGAGTCCTGCTAAAAAGGCCGCTTCTTTAACTAGAAAAGAACCGCGCCCGTGATCGGGATGACGGTCAGTAGGAGCATTTGCAATTACAATTTCAGGGCGATACTTTCTAATCATACGAACCACCTCTAATTGATGTTCCGTATCATTTTTAAAAAACCCATCCTTAAAGCCTAAATTCTCGCGCACAGCTAAACCCATAATCTTGCCGGCAGCTTGCGCTTCTTGCAATCTAATTTCTGCCGTACCACGTGTCCCTAACTCACCTTGAGTAAGATCAACCACACCGCATTTATAACCGAGTGAACTTTGTTTCGCTAAAGTGCCAGAGCAACTTAACTCAACGTCATCTGGATGCGCTCCAAAAGCAAGAATATCTAATTTCATAATGGTTTTATAAATGAAAAACCCCGGCCTAGACCAGGGTTTTGAATAACAAAAAGATTACAAACTAGTTTTTATATTCGCCAGTAATTGTAATAGTAGTACCAGCTCCGCCAGTAGTTACAGTTCCTTGGGTGATGTGTATAAGGTAGTCAGTTCCGTTGTGAGTAACTCCCAATACGTGATCATAAGTATTGTTTTGAGTAGCAGATACACCTCTATACTCAGTAATTGTGGTTCCAGCAGAAATAGCTGAAGACAAATCTTCTTGAGTAGTAATAGAAGTCCAACTAGCACTCGATAATTCAACTAAAGTAGTTGCAGCATCAACGGCTACAATTGCAGAAGTAGAACTATTTGAAGTCCATTTCAAACCAAATTGTGCTAAACCAGTAGCGTTAGCACCAGCTACTCTTTTCCAAGTAAAGGCAGCAGGAGAACTTAAAGCAGTAGTACCAGCATCAACCGTTACATTAAAAGTAACCACGTCAGTATTACCGTCTTGATCAGTTACAGTAAAAGTGTAAATAGTGCTTCCCATGTTAGCACCTGCGTTTACAAATACTACTGTATCTGCATAGATTTCATCGTCAGAATTTGAAAGCGTGTAAGGAAAGTCATTTCCTTGTAAGCTAGTCGGAATTGGGTTAACCGTGTTAGCACCACTTACGCTAATAGCGAAAGTTTCCATATCAGAATCACCTTTACGAGCATCAATTGTAAATGTTAAGGCTTCTCCTTGAGATATTGTAATAGCACCACCGGTAGATCCTGAACCTGCTTCAGTTACCGATAAAAAAGCGGCCAGACTTTCGTCGCCATCTTCTGTACACGAACTAAAAGCAAATAAGCCAGCTAATGCAAAAGCTAAATACTTGGTAATTTTCATTTTACGATTTTTTTTAAGTTTATTATTTGTTCGCCTAAGCGGCCGCAAAAGTAAAACATTTTTTACGCCTTTCAGACTTTCTTACGAAAAGTCTTGTTAGGAACAGTTCATTGCGGTAATTTTGCGAAATATTTAAGCTAAAATACAATAAAACAAATGGCTACAAACAGAACATTCACCATGATTAAACCCGATGCAGTGGGCAATGGTCATACTGGTGCAATACTAGCAATGATTAATAAAGCAGGCTTTCGTATCGTGGCAATGGAAATGACTCAATTGTCTAAAGGTGATGCGCAAGAATTCTATGCCGTACATAAAGAGCGTCCTTTCTACGGTGAGTTAGTAGATTATATGACTTCTGGTCCTATCGTTGCTGCCATTTTAGAGAAAGACAATGCGGTAGCTGATTTCCGTAAATTGATCGGAGCTACTAATCCTGCGGAAGCAGAAGAAGGAACTATCCGTAAATTATACGCTGAGTCAATTGCAGCTAACGCTGTTCACGGAAGTGATTCTGACGAAAATGCTGCTATTGAAGGTAGCTTTTACTTTGGCGAGCGCGCTAAATACTAGGTAAAAGTATTATCGACCGATATTATATAATAGAGTCACTTCGGTGGCTCTTTTTTTTATCTCAACTCCACCCGAATAATTGCCTGCTCCCCTAATTTTTTATTAAGGTGTTTACGCATATCTTCTCTGCGCATGGCCAATGCTGCCTTTAAAACCCCAGAGCCCAAATATATAGTTAGAACGCCTTTCTTTAAATGCAAGTCGTTGGTATTATCACCAACCTTCTCCCCTGTCCAATCTGTCCAGTGTGCTTTAAGTTCTGCCAAAATAAATTTTTCCTCCAATCCATTAGACCGTAGAAAACTCCTTAAGGCATCGCCTAATTTAAATTGATTTGGATCACCCATTAAATTTCAAAAATCTTTGCATTAGCATCAATCTGTTTAACTAGTTCAACCGTCCTTTCTGGATGCGTATCGGTAATGAATATTTGTCCAAAGTCTTCATCGTGGACCAATTTAACCAAGGTTGCTACCCGTCTTTCGTCTAACTTATCAAATATATCATCCAAGAGGAGTACTGGCACTAGATTTTGATGGTCGCGAATAAATTCATACTGGGCAAGTTTCAAAGCAATTAATAATGATTTCTGCTGCCCTTGCGAACCATAATGCTTTATGCTGTTGCCATCTAGTTTAAATATTAAATCATCTCGATGTAGTCCGGCACTAGTATATTGGACTACGCGATCCTTAGCCAGTGTTTGCGCAAGCATATCCTCAAAGCTTAACTCATGTCTCTGGCTTTGGTAATTTATACTAGCCTCTTCTCTACCCTGACTGATAAGTGCATAATAATGCTGCAATCTCGGTTTTAATGCCTGGGCAAAGTCCAAACGCTGCTGATAGATATACTCACCGTGCTCCGCCAATTGATGATCATATATCTCTAGAGAGTCCGCATCAAATTTATGATTTGCAGCGAAGTACTTCAGTAGACTATTCCTCTGCTGCAAAGCCTTATTATAACGCATTAAATGGTGCAGGTAGACATTATTACCTTGACTGATAACATTATCCATAAAACGACGTCGTGTATCCGCACTATCGGTAATTAAATCCCGATCATAAGGGGAGATCACCACAGCGGGAAAATAGCCGATATGATCTGCTAACCGCTCGTATTCCTTTTTGTCTTTTCGAAATACCTTTTTCTGTCCTTTCTTTAAAGCACAATAAAGTTGCACATCTTCCTCGTTCCGTGACAAATTTGCCTCAATCATAAAAAAATCTGCCTCATTTTTAATCGAGCGATTGTCGCGATTAGAGAAATAACTTTTAGTAAGACTGAGATAATGAATGGCATCGAGAAGGTTTGTTTTCCCGCTACCATTGAGTCCTACAAAGCAATTGAGCTTTGGGCTGAAATCAAATTTCGCCTCTTCCCAACTCTTAAAATTGAGGATATGTAAGTCTTTTAAATACATCTGCCGCGAAAATAAGCTATTACTTAAGTTCTGATTGCTAGTTTAAAAAGGAATTTTGGTTACTTTTGCCGCCTATTTTGTGAATATACAAACCATACAATGGCTAAGAAAAACAAGCAAGACGACGAAGTACTATACGATGTTACTCAGTCAATCTCAAGTGTTGAAAGATTTTTCGAAGAAAACGGCAAAGCCCTAAGCACCGCAGCAATCGCTCTTTTTGTGATTGTTGGTGGTTATATTGCCTATTTAAAATTCTACCAAGAGCCGCGTGAATTAGAAGCTCAAAACGAAATCTATCACGCACAACAGCTTTTTGAAGCTGATTCTTTAAGACAAGCAGTAGAAGGTTTTAATGGACATCCTGGCTTTCTTACCCTTGCAGCAGACTACTCTGGTACTAAAGCAGGCGAATTAGCAAATTACTATGCTGGAATTAGCTATTTACGTTTAGGCGAGTATGATAATGCAATTCGTTTATTAGATGATTTTTCTACCGATGACCCTATCTTAGGCGTGGTAGCTAAAGGTTCTATCGGTGATGCCTTCTTAGAGTTGAACCAAAGTGAAGAAGCACTTGATTATTACGAAAAAGCTATTGCCGTTAATTCTAATGACTTTGTAGTTCCTTTTTACCTTCTTAAAGCGGGTATGTTAGCCGAGAACTTAGCGAAGAATGAGGCAGCACTAAAATTCTATCAAAGAATCAAGTCGGAATTCCCCGACTCTCGTCAAGCAGCAGATATCGAGCGTTATACCGCACGTGTTAAGGCGAAGATTTAAAACTATTCTATTTGGCTACCGCAGGTAACAATTTTTCCCAATTTGACCCCGAGGAATTACCTCGGGCTAACGACATGCGTTTTGCATGCGTGGTTTCGGAATGGAATGAAGACGTTACTAGTGCCCTTTACTTAGGAGCACGAGAAGCATTAGAAGCTTGTGGTGCCCCTAGGATAAATATCCGCCACATTACCGTTCCTGGTGCCGTTGAACTTACTTACGCTTGTAAGAAGCTTTGTGAGAGCGGAGAGTACGATGCGGTAATCGCCATCGGAAATGTTATCCAAGGCGAAACCAAGCACTTCGACTTTGTTTGTAATAGCGTAACTCAAGGAATAACTGAGTTAAATCTGCGTTTCGATACCCCCGTAATTTTCTGTGTCCTTACTGATAATACTAAACAGCAAAGTATTGACCGCGCTGGAGGTAAACACGGTAATAAAGGCGTAGAAGCCGGAGTGGCCGCCATTAAGATGGCCGGCCTCCGAAAAACTGTTTTACGTTAAACGCGTTAAACGTTAATTTCTTCTTCGATAGGAATAGCGAATAAATCATAGTCGCTTGTATCGGTAATCAATACTTCTATAAACTCTCCTACAGGTAAGTAATCAGCACTGATTAGTACTTCATTGTCTACATCGGGTGAGTCGTATTCAGTACGACCAACAAAGAAATCGCCTTCAATACGATCAATGAGTACGCGCATTTTTTTACCTAAATGTGCTTCGTTTAACTCGGTTGAGATTTGTTGTTGTAGCGCCATTAATTCATTAGCACGCTCTTGCTTCACTTCCGCGGGTACATCATCCTCTAATTTAAAGGCATGTGTATTTTCCTCATGCGAATAAGTAAAGACACCTAAACGCTCAAAACGCATTTCTTTAACCCATTCTTTAAGAACGTCAAAGTCTTCTTGAGTTTCTCCAGGATAACCCACAATAATGGTGGTTCGGATACTAATGCCTGGTACTGCTTCACGCATTAAATGCAATAGCTTATCGGTGCGCTCCTTAGTTGTACCGCGACGCATAGATTTCAAAACTGGATCTGCAATGTGCTGCAGAGGAATATCGATATAATTACAGATCTTATCCTCATCGCGTATTACTTCCAATACGTCTTCTGGGAAACCGGTAGGGAACAGATAATGTAAACGTATCCACTGAATACCGTCTACCTTAACCAACTCGTTTAACAAATCTGCTAAAGCACGTTTCTTATATATATCTAAACCGTAATAGGTGAGATCTTGAGCAATCAAAATTAACTCCTTAACTCCTTTGGCGGCTAACTTTTGTGTTTCCGTAACCAAATCTTCGATAGGCGTACTTTTATGTCCACCTCGCATTAATGGTATAGCACAGAAAGAACAAGGTCTATCGCAGCCCTCAGAAATCTTTAAATAAGCAAAATGTCGCGGAGTGGTAGTAAGACGTTCGCCCACTAGCTCCTTTTTATAATCTGCTCCTAGCGCCTTAAGTAAAAGCGGTAAATCACGTGTGCCGAAATATTGGTCCACATTAGGAATTTCCTTTTCTAAATCGGGCTTATAGCGTTCTGACAAACAACCAGTAACGAAAACCTGATCTACCTTACCTGCTTCTTTGCGTTCCACAAATTCTAGAATGGTATTTACTGACTCCTCCTTAGCATTATCAATAAAGCCACAGGTGTTTATCACTACAATGTTGCCGTCCTCTTCGTGAGCCACATTTTTACCATTGGCCTGTAACTGGCCCATTAAAACTTCACTGTCGTAGATGTTTTTAGAACATCCTAGGGTTACAATATTAATTTTATTCTTCTTCCGCGTTTTTGTGCGCATAAATTTATTTGAAAAGGCTGTTTACGAAACTGCGTTTATTAAATATTTGAAGGTCTTCCATCTGTTCACCTACCCCGATATACTTTACGGGAATATGCAACTGATCGGATATACCTATTACTACACCACCTTTGGCTGTACCGTCTAATTTAGTAACCGCTAAAGCCGTTACATTGGTGGCCTTACTAAACTGCTTAGCTTGCTCTAAAGCATTTTGACCAGTAGAACCATCTAAAACCAAAAGCACCTCGTGGGGGGCATCGGGCACTAGTTTCTGCATTACCCTTTTGATTTTACTTAGCTCGTTCATTAAGTTGACCTTATTGTGCAGGCGTCCGGCTGTATCGATAATTACTACATCAGCATCTTGCTTTAAGGCAGACTGCAGTGCATCAAAAGCTACTGAAGCCGGATCAGAGCCCATAGGCTGCTTTACAATAGGCACTCCTACTCTTTCACTCCAAACAGTAAGTTGATCTACTGCGGCCGCTCTAAAGGTATCAGCCGCCCCTAAAACAACCTTTAAACCTGCTGCCTTGTACTGATGGGCTAGCTTACCAATGGTAGTTGTTTTACCAACGCCATTAACACCTACTACCATTAAAACAAAGGGCTTTTGGGTGGGGATTTCCGGGCTGTCATCGTGCGAGTCGTCCCCTAAAAGAAGTCCGGCTATCTCATCACGTAATATGGTTTGTAAATCTGCAATGCCCACATACTTATCGCGCGACACGCGCTCTTCAATACGTTCAATAATTTTAACCGTGGTAGCTACGCCAACGTCAGAGCTGATAAGCACTTCCTCTAGCTCATCCAGAACCTCATCGTCAACCTTGCTCTTTCCTGCAACAGCCTTGGTCAACTTTGAAAAAACACTTTCTTTAGTCTTTTCTAAACCTTGCTCTAAGCGAGCAGTTTTTTCTTCTTTAGAGAAGAGTTTTCCGAATATACCCATGATTAAAAAATATTGGCAAATATCCTAAAAAAGAGCGGTATTGCTAATGTCACAATTACTCTTAATCAATACTCTAAATAATAAAGTGAGTTTTTCTTATATAAATCACTTCCTTTCCATTAAGAGCTGAATAGAGGGAATAATCTCCTCTATTTAAATACCTAATTATCAGTAGCTCTCTTTTAGCAAAGCATTGCTGTACTAGTAAGGACTTACAGCTAGGTAGATAACAAAAAACCCGCTACCAAAAGATAGCGGGCCTCTAAATAATATGCCTTAGAATTAACTAAAGAAATCTTTAGTATGCTCTTTGTTTACTATTTTCTCTTCAAAAGAGTAAGCACCAGTTTTTTCAGACTTCACCATTTTAATCACTTTCGTGAAAGAGGCGGAGTCACCAGATTTTAGGGTTGCAACAACTTTCTTTGCCATGGTCTAAAATTTTACTTTATTTCTTTATGAACCGTGTGACGCTTAAGTATAGGATTATACTTTTTAAGCTCCATACGATCAGGACTATTCTTTTTATTCTTGGTAGATACGTAACGAGACGTTCCTGCCATTCCGCTTTCTTTGTGCTCAGTGCATTCTAAAATCACTTGCACACGGTTACCTCTTTTGGCCATTGCTATCTAATTCTTTACTTAGTTAGATATCCGTTGGCACGCGCATCTTTTAATACGGCAGCCAAACCTTTCTTATTAATATTTTTCAACGCTGATGTTGAAACGCGTAGAGTGATCCAACGATCCTCTTCCGCTAGGTAAAAACGCTTACGGGTTAAGTTCACGTTGAACTTACGTTTGTTTTTCTTATTAGAAAAAGAAACATTATTTCCTGACATAGCCTTTTTACCGGTCAGCTCACATACTCTTGACATGGATATCGCTTCTTAAATTTGGGTTTGCAAAAGTAGCTAAATTTTAGAGCTACACAAACCTATTTTGTAATTTTCTGCACTTCTTTTCTAAGGAGGTCTAATGCCATTAAAGCTGTTTTGCGAATATTCCTCCCTCTATCTTTTCCAAATTGATACATTCGGGTACTGGTTTTGTCGGGCCCAGCTATGGCAATCCAAACTGTACCAACTGGTTTTGAATCAGTTCCACCACCAGGACCAGCAATACCTGTTGTGGCTAAACCAAAATCCGTTTTCATTTTACCACGAATTCCTTCTGCCATTTCAACCGCAACTTCTTCGCTTACCGCTCCAAAATTTTCTAAACTTTTATTGGTCACGCCTAAAAAATCCTGCTTCGCCTCATTACTATAGCTCATTACTCCTCCCATAAAATACTCGGAGCTTCCGGCAATACTTGTTATCAAATGACCGATATATCCGCCCGTACAACTTTCCGCCAAGGATAAACTAAGGCCCTTATTACGCAGTGAAATTCCTACAACTTCCTCCAGAGACTGGGCATTTTCTCCAAAAATTAAGGGTCCGAGAATATTTTCGAGACCAATCATTTGCTCTTCTACCTCAGTTTTAGCCTGCTCATTGCTTTCGGCAAAACCGGTTAAACGCAAACGCACCAAGCCGGCTGAGGGTAAGTAGGCCAATTTTAAATTCTGCGCTAAGGCAGATTCCCAGTCACCTAACATTTCTGCTAAATCACTTTCGCCCTTGCCTTGGGTAAGAACGGTTTTATGATACATGCCCCCTGCCTCAAAGTGCTCTATGATCCAAGGGACGATTTTATCCTTTATTAAATGCTCCGTTTCGTAGGGCACACCTGGACTTGAAAAATAATGTCTGCCTTCTTTTTCAAAATGCATGCCCGGCGCCGTGCCTACCTCGTTTATAATAACCTTACAAGAACTAGGCACATAGGCCTGCAAGCGGTGTACTTCTTTTGGCTCGCGATTAAAACCACGAAACAAAGCCTTCACATTATCGTAAACTGCTTCGTTAAAAACCATCTCTCCTCCAAAATAATCTAAAAGGGTCTTTTTAGTGATATCATCCTTAGTGGGCCCTAAGCCTCCCGTCATAAAAACCATGCTTGTTTTAGGGTGAAGCGTATCCATAGCTAAGCGAATGGCCTCATCGCTATCAGCTATCACCCTTTTCTGTTCTACTTTTATACCCAGTAAGTTTAGCTGGGTGGCAATAAAGGAGGAATTAGTATCGATAGTTTGTCCAATGAGAATTTCGTCGCCAATAGCTATAATTTCTGCTTGCATTTGTATTTTTTGAGAGAGTCCAAATATATTGTTTATCGCGCCCAATCTCTAATTAAGTCTGGTGATAAGTTCTGTTTTCTTAATCAAAGCTTCCTGTAGTATTATCTTAAAATTTTCGATAAATTAAATAGTTGCTTGGCCCGCCTATTCAAAATTTCATTTTATAAAAGCATTAAAATGATTAAAAGTTCAAGACTTTTTTTCCCGACCTTTGGCGGTAAATCACGCAACAATGAAAAGACTTTTAGCGCTAGCCTTATTACTCTTCTCCATGGCCTCATGTGACGTACTAATGGACATTGCCGAACAAGGAGCACAGGGCATGTCTACCTTGCCTCCCACGGAAAGCGAAATTAGCGCCGGACTTAAAGAAGCGCTTAGAGTAGGCATTACTAATGCGGTAAGCGCTACTTCTACTAATAATGGTTTTTTAAACAACTCTCTTATCAAGATACCCTTCCCGCCCCAAGCGGAAAGAGCTGCTACCACCCTACGCGATTTAGGAATGGGCGATATTGTAGACCGTTTTGTGGAAACACTTAACCACAGTGCCGAGCAAGCAGCGGCCAAGGCAACACCCATCTTTGTAAATGCTATTTCTCAAATGAGTTTTAATGACGTTTATAATGTTTACCGCGGGGAAAATGATGCCGCTACTGAATACTTAAAAAGTACCACCAGCAATCAATTAAAAACGGCCTTTCGCCCGGTTATAAAAGATGCTATTAATAAAGTAGAGCTTACTAAGTACTGGGATCCCATTGCTTCTAATTACAATCGTATTCCTTTCGTGCAAAAGGTAAACCCCGATTTAGAAGACTACGTTTTAGACCAAACCTTGGAAGGCTTATTTATAGTGGTAGCCCAAGAAGAGGCTAAAATACGTTTAGATCCAGCAGCGAGAGTAAGCAGCATTCTTCAAAAAGTATTCGGTTATAAAGGCTAAATAAAATTACAGACCAATAATTAAAGACTGAGGGAAATCTCAGTCTTTTTTCTTTTTAAAAACCCGGTTCCACCAGGAATCGCCCTGCTCCTTTTCGTCTCCATCCTTCTTTAAGCCATCCTTAACCTTCCCAAGTAAGTCTAGTAATTGCTCGCCTACATTAGCGTCACGCCAGTCATTACAGGCCAAAAGTTCGCGCTGACGAGAGTCCAATTCATTCCAATCATTACGGCGGTAATTAGCCCCCTTATAATCTCTAATGGTTGCTCCAAATACCGGTAAGGCCATGGCCGAGCCAGACCCTAAAGCACCCGTACGAAAACGGATTAAGGAGTTCTCTCCTCCCATCCAAGTACTCATTACTAAGGCGTCATTGTAGCCAATAAACCAAGCGTCTGAATAGTTTTGTGAAGTACCAGTTTTACCGGCCCACTGATCTCTAATGCCATAGCGCCACGAGAGCGAAGCCGCCGTTCCGTCTGATACCACCTGCTGCAACATATAATTCATTAGCTGGGCCGTTTTCTCCTTTATCACTCTTTCCTTGCTCTTCGGCAGATGCTTATAAAGCAAATCTCCGTTCGGAGCATGCACCTCATCAATTAAAAAGGGCTTCACTTTATAGCCGCCATTAGCAAAGCAGGCGTAAACAATGGCCATTTCTATGGGTGAGGCGGAACCTGTTCCTAAAGCGATACTAGGACCTTCCGGCAATTGTCCCTCCACTCCCATTTTGCGCGCTAATACAGCCAGCTCTTCCTCAGAGTACTCCATCAGCCATTTTACGGTAACCGTATTAATAGACTGTTTTAAAGCACCAGTCATGCTGAAATAGCCTTCATACTTATCGTCGTAATTACGAGGAGACCAATTATCAAATTCGGGGTATTCCTCCCTTTCGGCAGATTGATAATCACAAGGATCGGCGTTATTTTCTAAGGCTAAGGCGTAAACCAAAGGCTTAAAAGTAGAGGCCGTTGGTTTAGGGGCCTTCACATTGTCGTAGGGTAAATAGCGAAAGTTCGAACCGCCTAACCAAGCGCGTACGGCACCCGTTTGCGGATCTAGGGCCACCGAACCAATACGGAGTAATTTTAAATAATGGCTTAATGAATCTTCGATGCTTAGCTTTTTCTCAATGAAACCAGCGGGATGATACAAACGCATAGGGCGCGTTTTTTTGGCTTCCGCGAAAATCTCTTCCTCACTTAGACCTTGGGCTAGCCTATGCTTAAACCAAGGAGTACGCATTAGTTTCTGATCAAAATATATTTGATTGGAAGACCAAGGGTTTTTAGTGGACCAATGCTGATCGAACTTCTTTTGCAATTGACTGAGATGCCCTTCGGCTGCTTCTTTTAAAGAATAATGTAGTTTGGCATTTAAGGTGGTCTTTACAATTAGTCCATCCGTTTCAATTTGCCACTCTCTACCGTCCGGCCGAAGCTTATCGGCCATAATTTTTTGTAGTTCACCTTTTACCTGCGCACTGAAATATGCAGCGGGACTTTCGCGCTCTAAATTGCGGTAACTCAGTTTTAAGGATAAGGCCTGCAGAGAATCTCTTTGAGCAATGCTTATCTTTTCACTGCGGGCCATCTGCGCAAGCACGGTATTACGTCTTTGCAAAGCAGGCTTTGGGTTTAAACGCGGATTGTAATAGGTATTGGCTTTTAATAAGCCGATAAGCACGGCAGACTGCTCTAGCCTTAGCTGATTCGGTAAGCGGTTAAAGAAGCGCAAGCTACCCGCGGCTATACCGTAGGTGTTTTCTGAGAAACTAACCGTATTAAGGTAAAGAGTAATAATGTCGTCTTTACTATAAATAGACTCGATACGGCGTGCAATAATAATCTCTTTTACTTTATTTACTGGCATGCTAAACCAAGAGAAATCTGGACGACCAAAAAGGTTTTTTGCCAATTGTTGACTAATGGTACTACCACCGCCTGCGCTGCGATCGCCCATTAAAATAGTTTTAAATATAACCCGCACCAAACTGCGATAGTCCACCCCCTTATGCTCGTAAAAGCGTTCATCTTCGGTCGCAATTAAAGCATCTCGCAGATGTTGTGGCATCTCTTCGAAGTTGAGGGGATCGCGGTTTTGACTATAAATTTTCGCGAGTAATTCGCCCTCCGAACTATTTATAAGAGTGGCTTGAGCCTGTTCGATTCGACTTAAATCTTGTTCACTGGGAATTGGTCCCCATAAGCCCATGTAAACGCTACCAAAAAAAAGGGTAAAAGCTAATCCGCCTATAACGCCCAGTTTTAGCAAAAACAAGAGAACGCGTTTCGAAAGTGATTTCTTTTTGACCTTTCTCTTTTTAGTAGTACTGCTAGTGCTCGTCTTTTTAGGACTGCTTTTTTTATTTTGGGGCTTCAATAAATTAGATGCGCTTCATTTGTTGCTTAAGCATCTTAACCTGATCGTTAAGCATACCTTTTTTATCAAGCTTTTTAACTTCCGTCAGTAAAATCTGAGCTTCACGCTTACGCCTTTTAGCCAGAGCAATGCCGGCTAACTGTAATTTTGCCATCGCTTGATCGTGACTCATACGTAGGCCAGTTTTTAGAGCTTTACGAAGATAGCCTTCGGCTTTGCCAATACCATTTTGCGATTGAATCATGCCCGAAAGCATGTAGTAGTAAGCCAGTTGGCCTCTTATTAAAGCTTTCTCTGGGTTTTTAATGCGGCCCAAAGCCTTTTGTGCTTTTTCCATGTCATTCTTACGCAAGTGCCAAAAGGCCAAAAGAATACTTTCATTTCGGAAATAGGTGAAGATAACTAAGCCGGAAAGCAATAGCCACATAATGCCATTGCCAATTTCTACCTCGATAAATTGCCATACCGACAAACCAAAGAATAGAGCCGTTAAACCTAAACGCAAATATTTACTGAACATAATTTCCAATTTTGGGCTGCAAAAATAGACCTTTATAAGGGAATGAAAAGCAGAAATTAAAACTTAGCGACCATCTTAATGTTTAGAAGCCGCGGGGTTAAATAATTAGGTACCGCATAGTCGCGTGCCGTGCTAATATCTTTTACCCACAGGTAACTTACCGTATTGGTTATATCTAATAAATTAAAGACTTCTAAGCCAATCCAAAGGCTTTCGAAACTATCGAGATACTTGTTATTGTAAACCTTACCAGCACTCTTTAAAACCTTAGAAAAACCTATGTCTACACGACGGTAGGCAGGCAGCCTAAATACTCTTTCTTCGGCCGTTGCTTGAGGCGGACCAAAAGGCAAACCGGTACCGTATGCAAGCGTTAAGCTCACTCTAAAAGTAGGGTCGTTGGGTAAATAATCTTGAAAGAATATTTTGAAATTAAAACGTTGGTCAGTGGGACGAGGTAAAAAACCTGCGCCATCATCTTCAATGTCTTCTTGAATGGTCATAAAAGAAACACTGGCCCAACTATCGATGCCTTTTACAAACTCTCCGTTAATACGATAATCAATTCCCGTGGCATACCCGGTGGCGCTATTCTCGGCGCGATAACGAATACGAACATTGTCCATATCGTAAGGAATAAGATTATTCATGTATTTGTAGTACACTTCTGTCACCATTTTAAAGGGACGATTCCAAATACGCAGTTGATAATCATTACCTAAAACAAGGTGTACCGATTGCTGGGCACGGATATCTTCATTCAAACCACCGTCTAGGTTACGCATCTCCCTGTAAAAGGGTGGTTGATAATAAAAGCCGGTAGAAAAACGAAATACCATATCGCGCTTATCCCAACTAGGCTTCCAACTTAAACTGGCCCGAGGGCTAATTACATTCTGCTGATTGAAAGTCCAGTAATGACTGCGAATTCCTAAGTTTAAAAAGAGGTCGCCTTTATCTTCTAAATCGTAAATTTTTGACCTTTCAGCATAGGCGGTAAAACGGAAGGAGTTCACATTCACCTTACTGGCAAAGCTCTCAAAAAGCTTAAGGCTATCTTCTTGCTTTACGGAAGTGTAAACTGAACCACCCCGTGGATTTCCCAGCGAATCAAAGGAAGTGGCAATGAGCGAATCGTAGGCAAAACCGCTACCATTAGGCACATTAAAGCCCGCTGAGTCAATGCGCTCCCACTCCTTGTAGCGATCAATAATATCTTCTACTTGCACTTTTAGCCCCCAACGCCAAGTTACATCGCCCTTGTCGTAAATACCATTATGACTAAGATTCGCAACAATAGCGTCTAGATAATTTCGTGCGTAATTTTGAAAGCCTCCCAAACTACGAGTGAAAGTTATTTCACCGAAATTGTCGCTCCCTAAATTGGTGTTTAATTCTCCTAAGCGATAGGCTCCAACCACATCAAAGTACTCCTGCTCGGTGGTTTGAAAAACTGAAGATTGAAATCTTAATTGTAAATTTTTACTAGGACGATATTTGGCTCCTACTGCGGCGAAACGCGTGGTGAAATCGTAATCTTCCTTCCCTTCAAAAAACACATTGAGTCGCAGTGACTCTTGAATAGTTCCGAAATCGGTGGTGCGAGTTGTGGGAAAAACTTGGTATAAATTACGCGAATAGTTCCCTAAAAAATCTAGCTCCCATTTGTCACTTAAATCATAAGTAAGGTAAGCCTGTACGTCGGTAAACTGCGGTACAAAATCGGCTTCAGTATCGAGCGAACCCACCAATAACTGATTGGTACGATACCGCGCACCTACCATGGCACTTAGGCGGTTATTAAAATGGGTGTTTTCGTACACCAAATTACCACCGAGGAAACTACCTTCCAGCGTCATGGCAAATTCCTTGGGCTTGCGATAAGTTATATCCAATACCGAAGACATCTTATCGCCGTAACGTGCCTCAAAACCACCAGCAGAGAACTTTACATCACTAACCATAGCCGAGTTAATAAAGCTCATCCCCTCTTGTTGGCCATTTCGTACCAAAAAAGGACGGTATACTTCAATACCATTTACATAAACCAAGTTTTCGTCGAAGTTGCCTCCGCGCACCGAATACTGAGAGGATAATTCGCTGTAACTACTAACTCCGGGTAAGGTTTTGATAATCCCTTCTACCCCCGAGTTTGGCCCAACAAAGGCCTCAATAGATTTTACTCCCACATTTACTTGATTATCAAAACGCGCTTTGCGATCAACTATATCAATATCGCCCAACACATTTTCCATAAGGATAATGCTACGGTTCAGCTCCAGCTTTTCGCCTTTAGAAATATTGATGTAAGTAGTATCGGGGAGATAACCAAAATTGGTAAAGTGGATAAGCAGGCTTTTACCCGCTTGCACGTCTAGCTTATAGCTACCGTCATTATTGCTTAAAGTGTAGAAAGAGCCTTGAGTAACTTTTACGCCGTCAACAGCTTGGCCATTATCGTCGGTAATTACCCCATAAATGCTTTGTGAGTAAAGGGCAGAGGAAGAAAAGAAAAGCAGTATAATAAGGAGAAGTAGGAGCTTGCCGCGCATGAGATTATTAATCACTTCTTAAAAGATTGAAAGAGCTGTTGCCAAGCAAATGGGTTGGATAAGGCTCCTAATATGGCGGTGCCTCCGCTCGCTTGATTGGAGTAACGACCGAAATTATAAAGGTTTTCATTTTGAATACGAATAGACATATCCTGCGCTTCTTCGGGACTTATCCCCATGGCAGCAGCACGTTCAATTAGAGCTTGTGAAGCTAAATTACGCATGGCAATATCGTTGGCGGTAGTAGTAATATTGGTTGCTAAAAAAGCTTCCTTAAAGCGATCGCGGCTTGGCCATGGGTAAAGGGTAACCTCTTCCAATAAGGTGGTATCCCTTTTCATTTGAACACGGGCCAAATAAGCTGTTTTATTTAAGGTATCGGGAATACTGAGATACTCTTTCTCAAAGCCAATGCTAGAAAAAACTACCGTATCGCCTGGTAAAACTGCAAAGGAAAAGAATCCTTCCGCATCTGTCATAGTACCACGTGCACCTTTTTCGTTGTACACATGCGCAAAAGGGATAGGCTGAGGAATGGAGTCTTCACTCATCACAATTCCACTGAGCTGCAAAGGCTTAACCTCTTCTTGAGCCTTTGCCAAAAAAGTAAATAATAGGGATATAAATATTAGCTGGTACTTCATTCTAAGCCTTAACGATCAAAATGCGAAAATAGCATCTACGGAACAATAAGTTCCCAATTTTCCTCACTTTGGTTCTTTTTATCGTCTTCAACCAATAGCCGAAGACTATGTTTACCTGTTTCCTTGCTCAAATCCTCCAGGCTTAAGATAAGCCTCTTCATTTTGGCGTCGTAATATAAAGGCCACCATTGGTCATCAATCCAAGCATTATACTCTTCAATTCCGCTTAACTCATCCTTAACTTCAATTAGCAAGGTTTTTTTTCGGTTTAGGCTTACGCCTGATGTGAAGTTTATTGCTCTTATGCTGGGGGCCACCGTATCGATTACCACTGCAAAGTCGCCAAAGTTTCGGGTACGTGTTCTTACCACACCAAGAGCATAAGCACCCCCTTCATAATCTATAATTTCATTGCCCTTTACGCCCACAATGCATAATTTTTTCGGATCCCATTTGGGATTAAGATACTTGAGGCTTATCCCCAAATTATAATAACGTTGAATAGGTATTGCGGTAGAACCGACCCGATGCACATCACTTAAAAATGCTTTTGAAGGCTCCAAAACTTCATGTTCAAAATAGATATCTCTGTAAAAGGAGCCTGGCTTAAAATATAGACTCAGGCCTTGATTATCGTATTTATGAGACTTTTCAAAAGCCCACTTGTCTAGAGGTAACTCAACTATACCCTCATCTGCTTTAGCATCTATTTGGTAATGAAGTTTAAAATCGAGGACACTAACATTTCCAGCAAAATCAGCTGCTTCGATGCGCACGTTTACCAGTGTATCACGATCAAAACTACTAATGGCGCCTTTTTCACCTAAGGGGTAAACACTTAGTTGATTATTAGGCTCGAGGTAAAGCTTATGTGACACTCGGCGACAGCAATCTTTTAGGGCGTAATCGATGTGACTATTAATAAAGCGTGTTTCCGAAAAAGCGTAGGTCTCCATTTGAAAATGATAATTGAGCTCATCATTTATATAGAGTTTCAATTCATAAACGCCATTGCGATTGGATGCACCATTTAGCTTATCTATAGCATGAATACCAAAAGTGAAATCATTTTGCACCTCTACTACGCCACTGCCACTAAGACGGTAATTACCACTTCCCTCATTTAGTAAGCTCCTTTCTTCTTGTGCCTGTACTTCGTCATTATCGAAAGTATATACTTGCAAATTGCTCAATTCGGGAGGGATATTGTCACTAACCGATAAACCAAATAACAAGGGATTAATAATTTTTTCCGTTGCAGTGTTACGCACTTCAAAATGCAAGTGAGGACCGCCACTGCCGCCCGTATTACCCGAGAGTGCGATTTGTTCACCTTGCTTAAAGCTAAACTGTCCAGCATTAGGAAATAAATCTACTGCATTAGAACGGGTACGTTTTTGTTCGGTTTCCAAAAATGCCTCAATTTCAGGGTCGAAAGACTGGAGATGCGCATAAACTGTGGTGTAACCGTTAGGGTGACGTAAATAAAGAGCTTTACCAAAGCCATATGGAGAAACCTTAATGCGGCTTATATAGCCATCTGCCGCAGCAAGAATAGACATATTTATACGGCCACGCGTTTTAATATCAATACCTGAATGAAAGTGATTACCGCGTAATTCACCAAAAGTTCCAGCCAGAATTATAGACGACTCAATGGGCGAAGCAAAATAATCTTGAGGATAGTCTTTTTGCCCCAATAGCAAAAAGGAGCATAGACTTAAAATTATGGAAAAAAAATAGTTCTGCATTTATTCGAGGGGATTTTCTAATGACAATGCGAGGGCAAAAATAGGTTAAAGCTAATTGCTAACTAGCGCCTTATCCAAGGAATTCCCTGAGCAACCCACAGTCTGGGAGAAATCTAGCCACAAGCCTCCTAATTATGCCTAATATCACCGTAAAATGTGTTCACTAATGACGGAGAGATTTAAGGGCTTTGTCACTACTTCCTTCATATTTTATCCCTTCTGCTTAGAAAAAATATTAGTCCAACTTTCGCAGATACGCGCACTGAGGAATTCCCGCAATATTAAAGAGCGCAAATTTTAGTTTCCTATAAAATTATAAGGCTAATACTTATGCTCATAGCCCTAAGCTAATTAATCTCTCGCAAGATGTTTGTAATACAAAACACTCTCCCTACCTTTGACCATTGGAGTAAATAGAGAAATGAGTCAGATTGATGCCAAAATAAGTAGTATCGAAAGCTTAGCTAACCAGCTAATTACCGATCATTTAGTGCTGAAATCAGAAAACGACGATTTACGGGAGCAAGTAGCTCTTTTAAAACAAAGTTTAGACGAACAAACTCAGTTATTTCAAAAAACGCAAGCCGATTTGCAGAGGGTGCGCTTAGCACGCGGTTTAGCTGGTAGCCCAGAAGAAGCCAACCAAGCCAAAGCAAAATTAGGCTCGCTTATGCGGGAAATTGATCGCTGCATAGCTTTGTTAAACGAATAATCGCCATCTATTTAGATGTCTGACTTACTTAAAATAAAAGTGAATTTAGCCGACCGGGTTTATCCTCTTACCATCCGTAGAGATGAAGAAGAAAACATTCGGAAAGCAGCTAAAAGCATAGATGCTATCCTTCACAAATACGAAGATGGCTACGCTGTTAGAGATAAGCAAGATTTATTGGCCATGTGTGCCTTACAGCTTGCTTCTCGTTTAGAGAAAATTCATACCGACCATTTGGTAGATGGTGTAGAAGTAGGACAGCAATTAGATAAACTGGCAGTTAAACTGAAACAAGCTATCGGCTAGCGAAAGTTCTTTAAATTATTTTCCCGCATCCTATTCCTGTATTTGCTAAACTCAACATTAATATAATAGGAGTTTAGCTCGGGTTTTCTAGGTCAGGCCTCCACGCAGAGGAAGACCGAAATTGCCTGGTAAGCTCCGATCTTGTCTGAACGGAGTTTAGACAAAACACGGAAAGGGTGCGGGTTTTTTATGACCAAAAATTAATAAATGGAAACACTAACAATTATTGTTGGCATTGGAGGATTAGTATTAGGCTTTGTAATAGCCTATGTCCTTAATCAAACTGCCCTGAAAAGTAAGAGCAGTAGAATTTTGACCGAAGCCAAAAAAGAAGCCGAAGGCCTAAAAAAGGAGAAAGTTTTACAGGCTAAAGAGAAGTTCTTAGAACTAAAAGCTGAACACGAAAAAGTGATCAGCAAAAGGGACCAGAAGCTTACCGAACGCTACAACAGCGTAAAGGAACGAGAAGTGCGTTCTAAAGAACATGCCGAGAATAATAAACGTGACTTTAAAGAGAATCAAAAAGCCAAAGAAGAATTATCGCTAAAGTTAGAGGCCAATGACCGTCGCAGTGCAGAGTTAGAAAAAATGCACCGCAAGCAGGTAGAACAACTAGAAGTTATTTCTGGTCTGAGCCCCGAAGATGCTAAAAATCAAATGTTGGAGGCCTTGAAAGAAGAAGCACGCACAAGCGCTGCTGCTTTTATTCAAACTACCATGGAAGAAGCACAGCTCTCGGCCGCTAAAGAAGCACGTAAGATTGTTATTCAAAGTATCCAAAGAGTAGCCACCGAGCAATCAGTTGAAAATAGCGTTTCTGTCTTTAATATTGAGAACGACGATGTTAAAGGTCGCATCATCGGCAGAGAGGGTAGAAATATCCGCGCCATTGAAGCCGCCACCGGAGTTGAGATTGTAGTAGATGATACTCCTGAAGCAATTATCCTTAGTTGCTTTGACCCAGTCCGTCGCGAAATCGCCCGCTTATCTCTGCACAAATTAGTATCGGATGGTCGTATACACCCTGCTCGTATTGAAGAGGTTTGTGCGAAAACCAAAAAGCAAATTGAAGAAGAAATCTTTGAAGTAGGTAAACGTACCACCATCGATCTAGGCGTACACGGTTTACACCCCGAATTAGTACGCATGGTGGGTAGAATGAAGTATCGTTCATCCTACGGACAAAACCTTTTACAGCACAGTCGCGAAGTAGCCAACCTTTGTGGAATTATGGCAGCTGAGTTAGGACTCAATCCTAAAATTGCCAAGCGCGCAGGACTTTTACATGATATTGGTAAGGTTCCTTCGGAGGAAAGTGAATTACCCCACGCTATTTTGGGTATGAAAATGGCCGAGAAGTACGGTGAGAAGCCGGAGGTATGTAATGCCATTGGTGCTCACCACGATGAAGTTGAAATGACCAGCCTTATATCGCCTATTATTCAGGTTTGTGATGGTATTTCAGGCGCTCGTCCTGGTGCCCGTCGTCAAATCGCGGAAAGCTACATGCAGCGTCTTAAAGACTTAGAGCAATTAGCTGTTTCCCAAAGAGGTGTGGTACAGGCTTACGCGGTACAAGCGGGTAGAGAACTACGCGTTATTGTAGACTGTGATCAAGTGACTGATGCAGATGCCGCTAAAATTAGCTTCGACATCAGTCAGAAAATACAAAATGAAATGACCTACCCAGGTCAGGTTAAAATTACCGTTATCCGCGAAACTCGCGCGGTTAATGTGGCACGCTAAGCACTTCTAAGGCAGCTTTCAGCAAAGCTTGAGTGGTTCGCTCAGGTTTGCTACTAAAAGTTCCTAAAAGGCGGTTTGCCAGTATTGCAGAGAGCGAAATGCACTGCATATTTAATAAAGACCCTAAAGCATAAATTCCGGCCGTTTCCATCTCTAAGTTGGTTATTCGGCCGGTTTTTATTTGCATAGATGCCAAATCATTAAGAAAGGTTTTATTCTTTGTGGGACTGATTACACTGCGACCTTGAGGACCATAAAAGCCATTGGCTGTAACCGTTGTTCCCACATTATCGGCAATAGCGCTAAAACGTTTTAATAGTTTAGGGTCCGCTTCCGCTAGATAGGGTCGAGGAAAATCATTCAGCCCTAAATCGGGGAAATCGAAAGAGTTCTCATAAAAGTACATTAGGCCATCGAAGCCCAAAGCAGCTTTAGAAATAAGAATACTATCAAGCTCAATCTCCGGCCGAAGCGCACCACTTGTGCCGAGCCTTATAATCTGCAAGGGAGGTGGAACCTTTTCAAAAGCGGTGCGGCGGCTTAAATCCCAGGCATAGGCTAATTGCAATTCGTTCAGTACAATGTCGATATTGTCTGTACCAATGCCAGTAGAAATCACCAAGATGTCCTCCTGCCCCAGTCGACCAGAAGCCAAATGGAACTCGCGATTTTGCCTCCGCCAATAGACTTGATCGAGATTTTTCGCTACTAACTCTACCCGGTCTGGATCACCTACCGTTATCACTTTATTGGGGACTTCACCGTTTTTTAATTTTAGGTGATAGATACTATTATCTGGGTTTACAATTATTTCTGAGGCTTGCATGCTTATTTTTGGGTATTAAACTTAAATTTGCCCAAAGAAAATTAATATATGTCTGACTCCTTTAAAATTTTAGTGCCAATTGGTTTTTCGGAACAGTCACTAAATGCCCTTAACCAGGCTTTGATCTTTGCTAAAGCCTCTGAAAACGCACAATTCACCATCCTTTCAGTAATCGAAGACTCACGCGCTTTTTCTAAATTATTTAATTCTAAAAGCTCGGACGATTTACGTCAAAAGGTAAACAAAGAGGTAAAGAAAATTTCGGAAGAGTTTGCAAAGAAGACTGGGTTTACCGTTAACACCATGGTTGCAGAAGGAGTAGTTTACGAAGAAATAGCCCGCGTTAGTGCCCTAATAGATGCCGACTTGGTAATAATGGGAACCAACGGTAAGCCGCAAAACTTACGCAAACGTTTTATTGGTAGTAATGCATATCGCACCGCTAGTTTGGTTAAACCACCCGTGGTTACCATTAAAGGAGTACGAAACATAGATAAAATTGAAACCATTATTTTCCCCTTACTAATGGATCGTCATAGTAAAGAGAAAGTTGGCCCTGCTTTAACCTATGCGCGCATTTTTGGGGCTAAAATTTTGGTTATCGCCGTTAAAGAAGATGAGTCTAAACTAAATCTCCTTCGTGGCCACGTTCATCAAGTAGAGAAGTTTATTACTGACCACGGTGTGGTTTGTGAAACTAAACTAATTGAGAACCCTAAGCGCAAGGGCGTAGTGAAAAACATCTTAAACCATGCTTACGAAGCAGGTGGTGACATAGTAATTATAACCGAAGAAGATGGTCAAGGTGAATTTGCTGACTTTATTCTTGGCAATGAACTACAAGCCGTTATCTATCATAGTGAAATACCCGTAATGTCTATTACCCCACGTGCGGTAAAATATGACAGTATGTGGGACTCATTTTAACTAGAAATGATCACATTTAATAAGAAGCTCCGTAAACGCGGGGCTTTTTTTTTGCTCTATTAATTTGAACCTATTAAGACTCTTACTGTTCATTAGTAACCTGAGTGTGGTTAAATATATATATCAGATTTTCAAGAAAAGGAAAAGACCAATCTAGATGGTATAGCCGTAGCGGGCTGCAGCAAATGAACTAGATGCAGGATTTTCACTTTTATTGGAAAAATACTTGTAAGCCCCTTTTAAAAAGTGGTCTAAAGCCTAATTTAGAATCGAATTCAGGATAAGAGAATAAGAAATACATGTATACCGTAAAAGCCAAGCAATTTGTTCCTTTAAGTACCCAGGAGGCCTGGGACTTTTTTTCCAAGCCTGCCAACCTAAAGCTACTAACCCCTCCCGAAATGAATATGCGGATGACCAATGAAGAGGAGGTGGACATGTATCCAGGAATGGTTATTTCCTATAAGGTAGCGCCCTTGCTAGGAATCTCACTGCCTTGGACTTCGGAAATTACCCAAGTAAAAAAGGGAGAATACTTTATCGATAGTATGATTGAAGGTCCATTTAAAATTTGGCATCATCAACATTTCTTCCAAGCAGTAGAAGGTGGTACAGAAATAACCGATATTGTAAATTATCAAGTGCCTTTAGGCCTCTTAGGTAAACTATTTCACCCTTTAATTGTAAAAAGTAAAGTGGCTGGTATTTTCGAATACCGTAATAAAAGAATCAAAGAAATTTTTAGTAGTAAAAATTAATATGTCTGTAATTTTTGGCATCGACTATGGCAGCAAGCTGTCTGGAAATACCGTTATCGCTATCCTCCAAGAGGACCAAATCTTATTTTTGGAAGCGGAGGTTAAAATAGACGCTGACCAGTTTATTAAAAATGCCGTTGCACACTTTAATCCGGAAAGAATATTTTTAGACGCCCCTCTTTCTTTACCAGGGGTATACAAAGGCTTAGAAGGTTTTTCTAACTATCACTTTAGAAAAGCAGATATGGAGACCAAAGCGATGTCTCCTATGTTTTTAGGCGGTTTAGCCGCTCGCGCCATGGACCTTAGCGCGCATTGCGCTGAAGCAGGAAGTGAAGTCTTTGAAACCTATCCTAAAATGATGGCTCAGCGTTTTAACCTAGCCGACTTTGGTTATAAGTCTAGTAAGAGTGCTATTCGTGAATGCGCCCAGCGCATTAACTCTTGCCTTAAAGCACCCATTTGCCTCAATCTGTCTGATATTAAATCTTGGCATCACCTCGATGCACTATTGGCCTTAATGAGCGCCATGTCCTTTACTTGCGGCGACTTTTGCACCTATGGTGATTCGCGCGAAGGGTTAATTTACGTGTAAATTGAAAGAGTCCCTTAATTTAATATGGTTTAAGCGTGACTTACGTTGGCAAGACCATGAGCCATTAAAATTGGCTATAGAAGCGGGAACGCCCCTTCTGGGACTTTTTATTTTCGAAGATTTTTACCAGCAAGACCCATCATGGTCCTTACGTCATTGGCAAGCGCAATATCACTCCTTGGTAGATATGCAGGCTAGTAACAAAACTGCCTTTCAAGAAATTCTGGTTTTAGAGGGAAATAGTGTCGCTATTTTTGAAAAGCTCGTTCGTAATTACGGTATTAAGTCCGTCTACTCCTATCAAGAAAGCGGGGAATCGCTTAGCTATCAACAGGATAAGAAATTGGTAAAGCTCTTTCAATCTCAGTCCATTTCATGGCTTGAGTACGAACAAAATGGGGTACAAAGAGGACGCCGTAATCGCATAAACTGGGATGAAAACTGGCGAAAATTCATGAATCAGGAACTTGATAGGCCTGCTTTAGATCATTGGCCTAAAGTTAGCCCCGACCTAAAAGCCGCTATCAAAGACAGCTTCGGTATCAGTGTGCATCTGCAAAAGCGTTTAAAAGAATGGCCCAATAATTTCCAGCCCATCGGCGAAAGCTTGGCCCATAAGAGGCTAAACTATTATTTAGACATGCACGCTTATAAAAATTACGGCGCCCACATTGGTTTAGCTAAAGCTAGCAGAAGCACTTGTAGCCGCCTCTCCCCTTTTATCGCCTGGGGAAATTTAAGTCTGCGGCAGATTTATCAAAAGTCCATGGCTGGCTTGGAAAACTCACCTTACCGCCGCGACTTAAGGGCTTTTATCTCACGCTTACATTGGCATTCTCATTTTATCCAAAAATTTGAGATGGAGGTTAGTATGGAGTTTAAGAACCTTAACCCTGCTTTTAATAGTTTAGAAAGAGTAGAACAGCCGGAATTAATTGAAGCCTGGAAAAATGGGCAAACGGGCTACCCATTAATAGACGCAGGGATACATGCCGTAAAAGAGACGGGCTATTTAAACTTTCGTATGCGAGCAGTTCTGGTTAGCTTTTTATGTCATCAGCTCTGGCAAGATTGGCAAGCAGGAGCAGCCTATTTAGCACAACAATTTCTTGACTATATACCCGGTATTCACTATCCTCAGTTTCAAATGCAAAATGGTAGTACCGGAATTAATACGATACGTATCTACAACCCTGTTAAGCAATCGCTGGAAAAAGACCCCGATGCACACTTTATTGACGATTGGGTTCCTGCCTTAAGAGAACTACCCTTAGCCTTTAAACATCAACCATGGTTAATGACTAAGATGGAACAATCTTTTTATAACTTCGAATTGGGGAGAGATTACCCCAAGCGAGTTATTGATATTAACCAAAGTGGAGCCAAAGCGCGCGACATTTTATGGGCTTTTTGCAAAACAGAGGCCGTTCGCCGAGAAAATCAAAGAATTTTAATACGTCATACTACTGCCATTAGAGACCCAAAACTTCGCAGTAAGAAAATAATACAGCCTTAAAAATGGAAAAAAATAAATTCAAAGACTTTGTTAACCCTATTGATAAAGATAAGATTACCGAAAACCCCTCTACCCTGCCCTATGCCCATACCGTAGGTGGAGCAGTAATAAAACCTACTAAAGAAGGGGTGATTCGCAGTAGGGCGCTCACTGCCATGGAAGAGCAGACAGACATGCAGCTTTCACAAATTAAAGAGCAAATAGATCTCTTGGCCAGGCAGGCCAAGGAAATTCAAGATCGTAAAGAGCTAGCGGCGCAGATTTATAGTGCTAAAATGGGTTTTAAGCCCGAAATAAATCACATATATCACCTTTACCTAAATAAGGAGGATAATTACGTGTTATCGATGATTGGTCCCAAGGAGTGGCTAAAACCAAAGTTTCAAGAATTTATTCATAGCGTGAAACTCCTCGCTGACCATACTTGGCAAATTGTAAATGAGGCCTAGGTTTCGTCTACCAAGCGAAAGCCTTCACTGTGCACATTAATAATAGAAACCTTAGGGTCGTCACTTAGGTACTTGCGCACCTTAGCTAAGTAAACATCCATACTACGTCCAGTGAAGTAATTGTCGTCTTTCCAAATCTTGTTTAAAGCATCGCTACGCTTTAATAACTGATTTTTATGGGTCGCTAATAATTTAAGCAAGGCACCTTCTTTAGGGCTTAAGGTCCGCTCATTAGTACCCAGCTTTAGAACTCTCATTTCTGAGTCGTATTCATAGCGCCCTATTTTAAAATGAATCTGTTCTTCCTCTTTATCGCCTTGTTTACGGTTTAAAAGCGCCTTAATTTTATAGAGTAACACTTCGCTGTCGAAGGGTTTAGTTAGGTAATCGTCGGCTCCAATTTGAAAGCCCTTCACCATATCCTCTTTCATCGATTTGGCGGTGAGGAAGATTAGGGGAACCTCTTTATCGATTTTACGAATATCTGCTGCCAGAGTAAAGCCATCTTTATTAGGCATCATTACATCTAGAATACATAAATCAAAAGACTCTTGAGACTTAAAGATACGCAAGGCCTCTAATCCGTCTGTAGCCAGAACCACATCAAAATCATTAAGCTCTAAGTAATCTCTCAGGACCGATCCAAAGTTGGGATCATCTTCTGCCAGTAAAACCGAATTGTTTTTCATATTAATTATTTAATGGTAAATAGATGTAAAACTTGCTCCCTTTACCCTTTTCACTTTCTACTTTAATCATGCCTTTATGTGATTCAATAATACCTTTAGCATAACTTAGGCCTAGCCCGTGTCCTTTTATATTATGGAGGTCGCCCGCGCTAACGCGGTAAAAACGATCGAAAATATGTTTTTGCTCTTCCTTGGTCATCCCTACCCCCTGATCACTAATAATTAATATGAAGTGATTGTGGGTTAACTCGGTGACCACCTTTATCTGGGGGGCTCCAACCGAGTACTTCATGGCATTATCTAAAATGTTAATGATGCTATTGGAAAGATGATTCGCATCGATATCTAGCTTCAAGGATTCATCTGCGTTTAAGAAGCGTTTAAGCTGTCCTCCTTTGCTTTCTAACTGTAAGGATATATGATTGAGGCAATCTACTATTACCTCGTGAACGTTGGCCCGATGGAAGTCTAAGTTTAACTCTTGTTTATCTAAGAGGGCCATTCTTAAAACACTTTCCACCTGCAGGTTCATTCTTTGGTTCTCTTGCTTAATCATAGCAAAGTACTTCTCTATCTTGGCGTTGTCTTGACGAACTTTAGGATTTCTCAGGGCGTCTATCGCCAGATTAATAGTAGCAATGGGTGTTTTAAACTCATGGGTCATATTATTAATAAAGTCCGTTTTAATATCACTAATACGCTTCTGCTTAAGCGAGAAATTAAGAGTGCGATAAAAGGTATAGACAATGGCAACGGTAAACATGAGGCTTATGAGCAGCATGCCCCACAAGGAACCAAAGAGGTATTTCGCCTTAGTAGGGAAGGAAATAGATAATATCTCATTGGTTAAGATGTCATTAGGGAAAAGTGAAGTAGTATGCTGATGAATTTGAGGGTTCCAGCTTTTAGAGCTAATTATCACCTTTTTTTCGTTCGCGACAGAAAATTCATAGGGCAGATCTATACCATGGGTCTTTAGCTCAAAGGCGATTAATGAATCAAGCATATTATGGTTCATCCAAGTGGTGTCTTGCTTGCGCCGATTAACCTCATGCTTCACCATTTTACGTAAAAGCATATCCAATTGGGCTCCCTTGCGTAGCATCTCATCTGGTCTGGTGCGTAATACTGTGATACTAGAAATACTATCAGGTTCTAAAAATGCGAGCGAATCTTTTGGTTCACTGTCGTAGATCAGTACGGTGTCGTTACCTAACCGCATCGTTAGTTTTAACTCACCTGTATTCACTCTTTGGTTGCTATCGCTCGCAAAGGGTAAACCTAATTTTGGGTTTAGCTTTTCTGTAAAGAAGGGCTTTATGTTAAAACTATTAAACATGAAGCGAAGGGACTCCAGGTTGTCAACCCGCGCTGAAATATCGGCCAAAGCCAAACCTACTTCTCTTTCAAATTTTTCTTCGCGCAAGTCGTACGCATTTTTTAACCAATAGGCCTGGATACCTGTAATCCCAATTAAGGATAGGGTCATTAAGGATATTAACCAATTTAAACGCTTTGCGCTGCGCTCTTTGTAATTAGACATGGCTTCAAAAATACTTTGCTTAATGCTGGGAAAATAGTCTTTAACGTCATTTTAACAAACACCAGGCAACTATTGGCACTTACTACCCTGTCATTATAATAGCTGATTCAACAGAAAACTAAAATAAAAACAAAAGGACATGAAAAATTTAAAAGCTCTATTAGTCTTAGTAACTATCCTAGCCCTTAACGGCGCAAATGAAGTAATGGCGCAGAGTGGTGCCGAAAACAATACGAATGAAGTGCAGACTTCTTATGCCCCAATTGGTGGCGGTAGTGAGTTCATGGATCCACCACCTCCCAACGTAGTTTCTATAAAAGAAACTGTTAAAGCAGAATTGAAGCTTTATCCAAACCCCAGTTCTGGCAATTTTAATATTGAGACAAATTTAAGAGGAAACCAAACACTTCTAATCATCGACTTAGCCGGTAATGTGCATCTCCAAAAAGAAATATTTATCAATGAAAATGGTATGATAAAGATAGATCTAAGTAGCGCTGCACGTGGATTGTACTTGGTTAACCTAGGTAAAACCACCTTAAAGTTTCAAAAGATTTAAGTACTCCTTATTACTCTTAAAAGAATAGTTAGAAACCGACGCTTGAGATTCAAGTATCGGTTTTTTTTATTCCTATTTTTGCGCACTTGCCAAAAAAACGCAAATGCCCAAACTAAGTATTATTGTACCTGCCTTTAATGAGGAGGCCACTATCACCAGTATTCTTGATCGTCTTCAAGAAGTGAAGCTTATCGGTGATTTGGATAAAGAGGTAATCGTTGTTAATGATTTTTCATTAGACGGTACTGAAGAAAAAATCTTGGGCTATCAAGAGTCCCATCCCGAATTAGAGATTAGGTATTTTAAACATAGCTTCAACCAGGGTAAAGGCGCAGCTTTGCATACGGGCATTAAAGAGGCTACGGGCGATTATGTGATTATTCAGGATGCTGACTTAGAGTACGACCCAGAAGAGTTTAATATCCTCCTCAAGCCAATGCTTAAAGGAGTAGCGGATGTGGTGTACGGTTCACGCTTTATGGGTGGCAATGCACACCGTATTCTATTCTTCTGGCACAGTATCGGCAACCAAGTATTAACTTTCCTATCTAATATGTTCACCAACCTGAACCTAAGCGATATGGAAACTTGTTATAAGCTCTTCCGCCGAGAAATTATCCAATCCTTAAATTTAAAGGAAAAGCGTTTTGGCTTCGAACCCGAAGTAACCGCAAAAGTTTCACGGATACCAAAAATTCGCATCTACGAAGTAGGCATTAGTTACTACGGTAGAACCTTTGAAGAAGGTAAAAAGATTAATTGGAAGGATGGCTTTCGCGCGATCTACTGCATCTTAAAATACAACTTATTAAAATAAGCGTAGTTTGAATAGGCTTGAAAACCACTATCAAGAATAGGACTCAAGCCGACTATCAAATCGAACTAAGTTTAGAAGGAGTAGCTAACGGAAACAGTGGGCATAATAGGCAACTGATTAACACGTTTGTTAGCTTCACGATCGTAGAAGAAGATATTCTTATAATTAAGGATATTCGTCGCTCCCATGGAAACCTCCAATATCTGATTTTTACTGATATCGTAAGTATAAGTTATACTCATGTCTACACGGTGGTAATTAGGTAAGCGTCGCGTATTTAATTCACCAAAAAGTACCGCCGACTCGCCGTTTTCGGTAGTATAATCATAATCCAATGCTGCTTGTCCGCGATCATCTACGAAAGGTTGCTCGCTGTAAAATAATTGCGTGGGAGTAAAAGGAAACCCTGTTCCGAAGTTATAACGTAGACTGGCTTCCCAAGATTTATCCTTTCCAAAGGAATAGTTTGAAACGAAATTAAGGTTATGACGACGGTCAAAAACAGGAGCATATTCTCTAACTCCATCATCGCGTGTTACTTTACCAACAGAATAGGCCAACCATAAATAAAGGTCCTTTTTAGTATACTTTACCAAGAAGTCAACCCCTTGTGCCAAGCCGCGCTCCACGATAAAGTTTTTCACTAAAATTTCTGGTTTTCCAATCGAAGTAGTGCTTGATTCATCGTAAATCTGGTTGCGGTTTAAATTGGTAATTTGATCAAACTCCTTGATGTAACCTTCAATGTTAATTGAGATTTCTTTAGTAACTTCTATTTCAAAGCCAGCCACATAATGCGTTGATTTTTGCAGACTACTAGTAACCTCTTCACCTCTAAAGGTACTGGGAACTTGGCCGAGAGAAACGCCACTTAAAAAGCCGTAAAACAAGTTAACCACATCACGGTCGGAATTTCCCGCCATTAAATTTTGTGAGTATAATCCACCGCTGGCTTTTAAACGTAACCAGTCGTTCACATTATACTTAAGGCCCAAACGGGGCTCTATGCTTGCCTCTGATTGACTGCCATAATAATGTACTCTGATGCTAGGCTCCGCTATTAAACGGTTAGAGCTGTAACGGTATTTAAAAAAGGTTCCTAACTCGGTGGTGTTTTCACGCTGATCTACCGAACGGCCTAAGGGCGCATCAATTTCAAAATCGGTGGTATAAGTAATGGCTTCAATTCCAAATTTTAACTCATCTGCCTTACGGAAGAAGTAGGTAAAATCTAAGCCCCCGTTAAAGCCTGTAATAGAACTAGTTTGCACTAAACTCGGTTCAATGGCAGTGACATCGTACACAGAATAACTCACATCTCCCGAAAGGAGCATTTTTGATGAAGCGGGCACAGCCGTGAAGTTAAATCCCGCACCGCGAGAATTCCAATCAATACTATTCGCAGTACCGTAGCGTACTCCATCATCGAAATTAAAACCAAAGGCGTTTATCTGCGAACCATTATCGGCCTGAGAACTAAACTTTGCGTAGATGTCAGTAAAATTAAAGGGCAGTCCGTCAAACTCGGTTTCTACGTAAGGGTAAAATATATCACTTGTTTGCTCTAAGTAAGAAGTTTTGGCGGAAATTAGAAAAGAAGAGCCGGATAAGCCCCTTTTATTCTTTTTACCCAAGGGCGCTTCTAGCAAAAGCTTAGAAGTATAAGTACTTGAGCTGGCCTTGCCTGCAAAGCGACGGCGGTTGCCCGAACGTGTACGTACATCCATCACGGCGCTGTTTCTACTACCATATTCGGCACTAAAGCCACCCGTATATACATCCGCTGAACGGATAATATCATTGTCAAAAACCGAGAAGAACCCAATACTATGGAAAGGATTATAAATAATCATTCCGTCCAGTAAAATCAGGTTTTGAATAGGCGCACCCCCTCTAATGTATAATTGTCCACCTTGGTCGCCCGTAGTAATTACACCCGGTAACACTTGTACTGCTTTTATAATATCTGCATCACCCCCTACCGAAAAGCGGGTAATTTCTTTGGGATCGAGGGTAACCACTGAGGTTAAGACTCTCGTGTCGCGCTCCTTTCTAGCAGCAGAAATTTCCACCTCGTCTAATAGCTCTGAGCTTTCACTTAAATAAATATTGACGCTCACCATGCCGTTTTGACCCACTTTCGCTTCTGCACTAGCTTCATTATAACCGATAAAGCTGGCTTTAAGCGTATAAGTACCAACGGGAACGTCATTAATTATATAGTAACCATTATTGGCTGCGACTGCTCCTAATTTTGTGCCTTCAATTACCACATTGGCAAATGGAACCGGATTTTCGTTAGTTTTATCATAAACAAAACCTTTTATGGTTCCTGTATTTTGAGCATGGGCAGAGAAAATACTCAAAAAAATTAGGCTAAAAGTTAAAAACGACTTTTGCATGTATTAAAGGCCCAAAGGGCAATATAGGGTTATAGGTAAACTATTTTAAAGAGTAGTTCTTTCAGCAATTCACTATCACTTGTACTGGCATTATTTACTCCTTTAGACTTCATATCAGTCTCGCGCAAATATGCCATAATTCGGGCAATTTTCCGAACATCATAGTACTTTAATCCCGCGAGGTATTCATTAAGCGCATACATGTTCACCCCCGCTTGTTTCATCATCTCCCCCTGACTGGCTCCTTTAATCTGAGCTAAGATCATTAAAATGCGGAAGTTGCGGTAAAGTAAACTGATGGTTAAGACCAAGGGATTGTCCTTTGGATTTGATTGGAAATACTGTTGAATCCGCAATGCTTTTCCAAAATCGTTGCGATTTAAAGCGTTGCATAATTCGAAATTATTGAAGTCTTTACTAATACCCACATTTTCCTCAACCAGCTCAGGGCTCAGCTCTTCTCCTTTCTTGGCAATCATAGAGAGCTTAGTAACTTCGCTATCAATTCGACCTAAATCGGTACCTAAGCTTTCCGCCAACATTTGCACCGCTTTAGGACTCGCCTTTAAGCCCTGTTCCCGCAGCATCATTTCTATCCATTCGGGTACTTTATTCTCGTAAACTTTTTTGCTTTCAAAAAGCACGTGTTTCTTGGCGAGTATGGAGAATACCTTCTTACGCTTATCTGCTTTCTTATATTTATAGGCAAAAACTAAAACTGTACTCACTTGTGGGTTTTGGGCATAGGCCTCTAGCTGCTCTAGTTGTTTAAGGTGCTGAGCCTCTTTAACAATAATTACCACCCTTTCCGCCATCATGGGATAGCGCTTGGCCTCCCCTATTACCACATCTATGCTAGTATCACTACCGTATAAGATAACCTGATTAAAGCTTCGCTCCGCTTCATCTAAAGCGGTGTGCTCAATAAGGGAAACAATTTTGTCGATGAAAAAAGGCTCGTCACCCGTCAAGAAATATATAGGGCGAAAATCCTTCTGACGAATCTCATTAATTAGGCTAGTGTAGTCCATGGCTGTAATTACCTGCAAAGCAACAAAATTAAGCCATCCTATTTAATTCAATTCTCACAAATAATAGGCTCCCTTTTTAATAATCGGAAAGAGTGCTTAAACCAGCAACTCGTAACCTATTGGGAAGAACCGCGATAGTTTTAATTAGGAAATAAAAAACTCGCTGCTCTCTCACTAGAATGCTTCTATCTTTGCTAAATGAAGAATTTAGTTCCTTTAAATTTAGATCCTGCACCGCTCAAACTCTCCCAGAAGTCTGGGCAAGTTTTTGTGTGGGATGAAATTCGTAAAAAGCACCTCGTTCTCACGCCAGAGGAATGGGTTAGACAGCATCTAATTCACTATTTTATGGTGGACTTAAAAGTACCCGTCGCTGCCTTTAGTTTAGAGGGAGGCTTCCGCCTGAATGGTAAACTTAAGCGCTCTGACATACTTATCTATAAAAATGCCAAACCCTGCCTACTAGTTGAATGTAAGGCTCCACAAGTAAGAATTACGCAAGACACTTTCGATCAGGCCAGTCGCTATAACCTTCATTATCAATTACCATATCTGTCTATCAGCAATGGTTTAGAGCATTATTGGCTGCGTTTAAAGGAAGAGGGAAAAGCCTATTATTTTGTGGAGAAATTAGCACCTTATAATCAGTGGTAGTTTAGTCTTTTAGGTGTAAAGCCACTTTAGTACCGGCTATTACTGACCAGGCTGGGGCGAAAATCCAACCGAAAATAGGGATCAAGAATAAGCCATAAAATAGGAGCCCTACTGAAATTACTGCTGCGCGGTTTTTACGCATCCACTTTTCTGTGTCTCGAAAAGAAAAACGCCAGCGTTCTGCATTATAATCCATCAGGCCATAGCCTAAAAAATAGGCTTGAACCAATAAGATTAATAAGGGACTTAAAAGACCGAGAAAGGGAATAAAGGCAAAAATAGCGAGCACAAGGGTAAGAGCCATCTCTTTAAGAAAATTGAGCAAATTGATTTGCAGAGCACGAATGATATCGGTTAAAACCTGAGCGAAGGAAAAGAGAGTTTCTATGCCTAATTCCTCTTGTTCTACCTTTTCTGATAAGAAACTTAAAAAGGGCGATAAGAGAATTAGAGTCGCATATTTAAAGAGGCTGCCCATAAAAAAGAGCATGATAATTTGGAAAATAATTACCAGGATTATGCTGTAGGACTGGAGCTCGCCTAGTTCGTAACCGAAAAGACCCAAGACTAAATTTAGCCAGCGATTAACATTATTAATCATTAACCAAATCAAAGCCACTAATAAAGCGCTGTACACTAAAATTGGTAGGGCCAAATAGCGTCTATAGCCCTTTTTAAAGAGCTTTGGGAAGGCTTGGGCATAAGCGCCGATACTTATCCCGAGGTATTGAAAGAATTGCACCATAAAGATTTATACTTTTGCCGCTTCTAAAATCCGAAAATGGAAAATCAATTAAACGCAGTTTCCCCGATTGACGGGCGCTATCGCAAAGTAACTAAAAAGCTGAGCAATTATTTCTCAGAATACGCTCTCATTCAATACCGCGTGCGGGTTGAAGTGGAGTACTTTATTAGCCTCTGTGAGCTTCCCTTACCTCAACTAGCCCACTTCGATAAGCAACGCTTTAATGATTTAAGAGACATTTATCTAGACTTTAGCATCACTGATGCAGAAGAAGTTAAAAAGATAGAGCAAACTACCAATCACGATGTGAAAGCGGTAGAGTACTTCATCAAGGAGCATTTTAGTCGCTTAAAGCTAGAAGAGTTCCAAGAGTTTATTCACTTCGGACTGACTTCTCAAGATATCAACAACACTTCTATTCCTCTAAGCATCAAAGATTTTGTAGAGGAAGATTATACTTCTTTATTAGGTGATTTAATTGTGACCCTTACCAATCTTGCAGAAGAGTGGTCAGAGGTGCCTATGCTGGCACGAACGCACGGCCAGCCGGCCTCTCCTACTATTTTAGGTAAGGAAATAATGGTATTCGTTGAACGCTTAGATCAGCAGATGCGGTTACTAAGACATATTCCCCACTCGGCCAAGTTTGGCGGAGCAACGGGAAACTTTAATGCTCATAATCTCGCTTATCCAGAAACCGATTGGCGTGCTTTTGCGCAAGAATTCGTAGAAGGCAAGCTTGACCTCCAGCATTCATGGCCTACCACGCAAATTGAACATTACGATAATATGGCAGCGCTTTTCGATTGCATGAAGCGCATTAATACCATTATTCTCGATTTAGATCGTGATATGTGGACCTATATTTCGATGGAGTATTTCAAACAAAAAATTAAAGAGGGCGAAGTTGGCTCTTCGGCCATGCCCCATAAAGTTAATCCCATCGACTTTGAAAATAGCGAGGGTAACTTAGGATTAGCTAATGCTTTATTTGAACACTTGTCTGCCAAGCTTCCTTTGTCTCGTTTACAGCGTGACCTAACAGATAGCACCGTTTTGCGTAATGTTGGAGTGCCTTGTGGCCATACCGTTATTGCGATAAACTCTACTTTAAAGGGCTTAAACAAATTGCTCTTAAATAAAAAGGCTTTGGAGGCCGATTTGGAAAGAAACTGGGCGGTAGTAGCAGAGGGTATTCAAAATATCTTACGCCGCGAAGGTTATCCTAAACCCTATGAAGCATTAAAAGCATTAACCCGTACTAATAAAGCAATTGATGAAAAAGCAATTGCTGAATTTATTGCTGGCCTAGAAGTTAGTGCTGAGATCAAAGCTGAATTAATAGCCATTCGCCCAGAAAATTACGTGGGCAGAGCTTAGATAAATATCCTTTAAAAAATGGCGGTTTCTTGCAGGAAGCCGCTTTTTTTTTGCTTTATTAGGAGGATAGTTGACAATTTAGACTGAATATAACATAAAAGCTTTCTATGAGAAGTGAATAGAAGGCTTCGGTTTACTATTTTTGCAAATCCTGAAAAAATCCAACAATATGATTTTTGATATAGAAATGATCAAAAAGGTTTACGCCAAGTTCCCCGAGCGCATTGCTGCAGCTCGAGAAGTAACTGGTGGACCTCTTACCCTAGCGGAAAAAATTCTTTATGCCCACTTATGGGACGGCAAAAGCAATACTGCTCACACACGTGGTAAAAGCTATGTAGACTTTGCGCCAGACCGTGTAGCGATGCAAGATGCAACGGCCCAAATGGCCTTATTGCAATTTATGCAATCGGGACGTAAAGAAGTGGCCGTTCCTTCAACTGTGCACTGCGATCACCTTATCCAAGCGGAAACTGGTGCAGTAGCAGATTTAAAAAATGCCAAACAAAAAAGCTCGGAAGTTTTTGACTTCCTGCAATCTGTATCAAATAAATATGGAATTGGCTTTTGGGAACCAGGTGGTGGTATTATTCACCAAGTAGTTTTAGAAAACTATGCCTTTCCAGGAGGAATGATGATTGGTACTGACTCGCACACGGTAAACGCAGGTGGCCTCGGAATGGTGGCTATTGGTGTTGGTGGTGCTGATGCAGTGGACGTTATGGCGGGAATGCCTTGGGAATTAAAATTTCCAAAACTTATCGGTGTTAAATTAACCGGTAAACTTTCTGGCTGGACTGCTAGTAAAGATGTGATTTTAAAATTAGCGGGTATTCTTACCGTAAAAGGTGGAACCGGCGCGATAGTAGAATATTTCGGACCTGGTGCTAAATCTTTAAGCTGTACTGGTAAAGGAACCATCTGTAACATGGGGGCGGAAATTGGCGCCACCACTTCAACCTTTGGTTACGATAATAAAATGGGCGACTACCTACGTGGTACTGGCCGTGCTGAAGTAGCTGATGCTGCTGATGCCATTGCAGAGCACCTTACGGGAGATCAGGAAGTTTACGAAAACCCCGAGTCTTATTTTGATCAGGTTATTGAAATTGACTTAAATACTCTTGAGCCTCATATTAACGGTCCTTTTACACCCGACAGAGCTACTCCTATCAGTCAGTTTGCTAAGGAAGTAGAAGCTAACGGCTGGCCAAAAGAATTAGAAGTTGGTTTAATCGGCTCTTGTACAAACTCTTCCTACGAAGATTTAACCCGTGCCTCTTCTATTGCACAACAAGCAATCGACAAAAATCTTAAAGCCCGTTCAGAATTCACCATTACCCCAGGTAGTGAGCAAGTGCGTTTTACGGCAGACCGTGATGGTCTTTTAGATAAGTTCGCCGCTATGGGCGGTGTAGTAATGGCTAATGCTTGTGGACCATGTATTGGTCAGTGGGCACGCCACACCGACGACCCGAATCGTAAGAACTCAATTATTACTTCCTTTAACCGAAACTTCGCCAAGCGTAACGACGGTAACCCAAATACCCACAGCTTTGTAGCTAGTCCAGAACTAGTAACCGCCATGGCTATTGCTGGGGATATGACTTTTAACCCGCTAACCGACATGCTTACCAATGAAGATGGTGTGCAGGTAAAGTTAGATGAACCCTTAGGAATTGAGATGCCCGCTGCTGGTTTTGCAGTGGAAAATAATGGCTACCATGAGCCTGCTGATGACGGCAGCAATGTTGACATTAAAGTAGCAGAAGATTCTGAACGTTTACAGTTATTAGACCCTTTCAGTCCTTGGGATGGTAAGAACATCGAAGGCATGCGTCTTATTATTAAGGCTAAAGGCAAGTGTACGACTGACCATATTTCTATGGCTGGTCCTTGGTTACGCTTCCGTGGTCATTTAGATAATATTTCTGACAACACTTTAACCGGTGCCATCAACTATTTTAACGATGAACCCGGTCGTGTTAAAAACCTTATAAGTGGTGAAGTAGGTACTGTCCCTGACGTACAAAGAGCTTATAAAGCTGAAGGAATTCCCACTATTGTAGTAGGAGATCACAATTATGGTGAAGGTAGCTCGCGTGAGCACGCCGCCATGCAACCCCGTCATTTAGGAATGCGTATCGTATTGGTAAAATCATTTGCCCGTATTCACGAAACCAATCTTAAAAAACAAGGTATGCTAGGTCTTACCTTTCAGAATGAAGACGACTACGACTTATTCCGCGAGGATGATGTAATCGACACCGTAGACCTTAATGAGTTTGCGGAAGGCAAAGCATTGCACTTGAAGTTAAAACACTCTGACGGTAGCGAAGATGTTATCGCAGTAGATCATACTTATAATGCTCCGCAAATTGCTTGGTTTAAAGCTGGTAGCGCTCTTAACAAAATTAAAAGCGACATCAAGGCCTCTTAAATTTATTGGACTAAAATAATTATCCCCCTTAACCATTCGGCTAAGGGGGATTTTTTTTTGTATTTTTTTTAATTGAGATAAGTTCGACTGACTTAACTCACTTGCTTCTACTTTAGTAAAAACCTAAATTCGATTCTAAATTAAGCTTCAGACTCTCTGTAAATAGTGGAATTTAAGCTGAACGGACAAAAAAATAGCAGGCTATTTTGAGGAGATGAAGCACAGAAGGTCGTTGTTTACGGAGGGCTATCTGTTTTTGTTTCTAATAAAAATCTGGAGCTAAATTTATAATCGAACTCAGTTTAAAAGCTTAGCTTAAGCCTCTGCCGCTTTACACTACCTTTGTAAATATTTTATTAGTCGCTCACCTTCGGGTCTTTAGCATCGTTATTAGAACATATATTACCTTGATGAAAAAAATTATTACCCTTTGCTTTGCCTTCGCAGTCTTAACAGCGCAGGCTCAAAACTTCTCACCTTCTCTTAACCGTAACTTTGAGTTGATTTTTGTAGACTATTTAATGCCCTACAATACTTTAATTAACATAGATCAAACTACCAGCCCCGTTGATACCATAGGCTATGTAGAAGTACTCAAAAATGCTAATGGCGCCTATTTACAAGGTCGTGAGTTCGCTTCTGGTAACTTTGTAAGTAAGTGGTTATGTACCAATAATGGTAGTTTAAATACGGTTTATTTAACCAATCCTGCCAACGGAGACACGGTACAAATGGACAAAGTTTTTCGTGATTCTTTTGGCAGAGACACTCTTTACGAAACTTACTACGACACCACCTCTCCCGCTAGTGGAACTCTCATTCTAAGCCAAGAACTGCGCCTCTACCATGGCTCTAATGGAATAGACAGCGCTGCTATTAAGGAAGTGAATGGTGGTGTAGGATTTGGTAATAATATCAACTACACCATTTATCGCAATGCACAAAATACAGTAGATTCTTTAGTAGCGGATATCGAATTTATGGGTAACTCTTTCCCTATTCAGACTTTAATCTACTTTATTTCTAATAATCAACTTGATAGTATAAATTTAAAAAACACCTTAACCGGTGCGGTAGAAGAGCAAGTTAGATTTACGAATAACAGTAATGGATTAATTGAGAAATTTTTCATTTACGAAAGAGGGGCCAATAATGCATGGTCGCTTTACGATGAATATCACCTCAGTGCTAACAGCTATTTTTCTATGAATGAAGCAACTGCTGCAAACTTCTCTATATTTCCTAACCCAAATCAAGGCATCTTGAACCTAAATAACCCTCTCCCTGCAGAGCTAAGCATTCGCAACATGACCGGTCAATTGGTTTGGGAGCAAAAAGATTTAGAACCTAATAGCCAGGTTAATTTAGGCGATTTGGTCAAAGGTTTATATTTAGTACAAGTACAACTTAGTGATAAGCGCTTTATCTCTGAAAAGCTGATTATTGAATAGGTTTTAACATAATCTTTGTCTTAATTAAACCCACCCTTCGGTGGGTTTTTTACAGCATAAAAATACTCACTCACTTCGCTAATAGATCCTAATAAATGACCAATAAACTAAGCTTTATTACCGCTTAACGATTATTAATCCGTTCCCTGCTAAGCTTATATATTTTTGCCTTTGTAAATTATTGAACATGAAAGCCAAATATATATTTCCATTGAGCGCGCTCTTATTTTTTGCTTGTGCAAAAGAAGAATCCCCAGTAAATGCTAACAACGGCCGAACTATTACGTCGGCGTCTGATATAATTCCGATGGACGACTTTAATTGGTCAGCTTCATTTCAGAGTAATATTGAGGTAAATTTCACTAACCCACACAACCTTTCGGTAGATGAGGAATTAATTTACTTGCTCGATAAAAATGAAAATACCGTGGCTAAAACCACTGTGAGAAATGGCAAAGCTTATTTTAATATTCAAGTTCCCACCAATAGTCAGCATATTCTTTATTTACCCTTTACTGGTCACCAACAGGTTTTAGTGCAACAGAAAAAACAGAATTTTGACCTTAGTTTGAAAACGATCAATAAGATGGGGAAACAATTTAAAGCTAATAGCGGTGGTATTTGCACTGTTTGTGAAACTCCCATGACCAATGGTTTAGCAGAATTACCAGTAATTACTTTAGGTAGACAAACTATTACTTCTGCATCAAATGTACCAGGCTGGGAAACCAGCGCTTCTGACAATCAAATAGAAATTTGGTCTACTGGCTTTAATGGCGTTCCTGCCCAAGAGGGCAACCAGTTCTTAGAAATCAATGCTAACCGCACTGCTGCACTTTATCAGGAATTATGTTTAGAACCTGGCTCTACTATTCGTTGGTCGGTTTGGCACCGCGGGAGAGCAGGTGTTGATGTTGCCAAGGTCAGGATTGGTTCAAGCTTGGCCAGCGCTACTGATCAAACCACCATGAGCGATGGAAAAAACGCTTGGGGTTATTATACTGGCACTTATGTTGTACCTACCAATCAGACTACTACCCTATTTATTTTTGAAGCAGTTTCAACCGCTAGTGGTAATAATTCTATTGGAAACTTCTTAGATAACTTCCGGATTAGTTGCGATGCTGACGGTGACGGGGTAGTTGATTCCGACGATGATTACCCTAGCGATCCGAGCCGTGCGTACCGGAGTTTCTTCCCTAGTGCCGGCAAACAAATTGTGGCCTTCGAAGACTTATGGCCCTCTAAAGGGGACTACGACTTCAATGATCTAATTCTCAGCAATCAAGTGGAAATTAGTCATAATGCTGATAACGAACTAGTAGATGCTAAATTTAGAGTAAGTATTGATGCCATTGGAGCAGGTCTTGCTAATGGCATTGGCATGATGTTACGCGATGACAATAAAGCGAGCCTTGCTGCTAATAGTATTCAATCCATTTCGGGAGATCTAAGTTTAGATCCTAATAATCCCGCTGGCCTAATACTAAGCAACGATGTTTTCGCCACCCTCAGTAACTATTATCAGAACAATGGTTTTGGTCCATCCCAAACTCCCGATACCTTACGATTTACAGTTAATTTTAATGCATCTGCCGGAAGCGAGTTTTTACCTGAGCTTTACCTCTTTCGCACAAATGACCGCAGCTTAGAAGTACATCGCCCCGGCTTTCCCGGAACAGCAAGTTTTGATGCAAGTAGGTTTAATACCTCTGATGATAATGGTGACTTTAAAGTAGCCGACGGATTACCTTGGGGTATTGAAATTATCACTTCTAATAGCTTTAATCATCCCTTAGAAAAAATAGATATCGTTGAGGCCTTCCCCCAATTTGCTAATTGGGCCAGTTCAGGCGGCGCGCAAAATAGTACTTGGTACTTAGCACCAGAGGCAGGCAAAGTCTTTAATTAGAATTCACAGCACACATTATTAGTACCTCGTCAACTGACGAGGTATTTTTTTTGCTCCATTTGAGATAAATCTCAATTTTTTATATTTACTTTGCACTTCAAAGCACTTTTAAATGGATAAGCAGAATTACCTAGAAGATCTTAAGGACATCAAAGAAATGATGAACCGTTCTTCGCGTTTTATATCCTTAAGCGGCCTCTCGGGCGTGTCGGCAGGAATCTTCGCCTTGCTGGGTGCCTATGCCGCCTACGAAATTGTATATAGTAACCAGAACTACCTTAACTACCGATCGGCTTATCTCTCTACCGAAAGTATACTAAACCTCTTTCTAGTGGCTGCTGCTACCCTATTGGGAGCGCTTAGCACCGGCATCTATTTTACTACCCGTCAAAGTAAAAAGCTCAAACAGAAAATATGGGATCTACAGACTAAGCGCCTTTTGATAAACCTCGCAATTCCTTTGGTAACTGGCGGTGTTCTATCACTTCTCCTGCTAAAGGAAGGATACATAGGCTTAGTGGCGCCACTTACCTTAATCTTTTACGGCTTGGCTTTAGTAAATGCTAGTAAATATACTTTAGGTGAATTGCGTAGTTTGGGAATTTTAGAAATTACCCTGGGGTTAATAGGTGTTTACTTTATAGGCTATGGATTAATTATTTGGGCGCTGGGATTTGGCTTACTGCATATCGTTTACGGATTAATGATGCACTTTAAGTACCAACAGCCGTGAAGGAAATTTTAAAAAACCTTAATAAAGCATTTGAAAACAAGATTAGGCTGGGCATTATGTCTGCCCTAGTAGTCAATGAGTACCTTGACTTCAACAGCCTTAAAGAGCTGCTGGATGTAACCGATGGTAATTTGGCCAGCCACCTAAAATCTTTAGAATCTAAAAACTACATCACCTTTAGAAAAGAGTTCCTCAACCGAAAGTCACATACCAAATACTTTGCTAGTGCCGAGGGTAAACTGGCCTTTGCCAAACACATTAAAGCCATCGAGCAATTATTGAAATAATATTTTTTTACCCATTCACTTTGTATTTCAAAGCACTTTTAAATAGTAAATTATGATAACAGAAAACAAACCCCTCGAAAAAGTAAACCACATGATTCGCAACTCCATCATGCTCAAACTATTGATCATTACCACTTTAATGCTCTTATTGCTGATTCCTGCCTCCATGATTCAATCCATCATTCACGAAAGAGAGCAAATGAATAATAATGCTATTGACGAGGTGAGCTCTAAATGGGCGAATGGTCAGCAAATTAACGGGCCTATTCTTAGTATTCCGCTAGTGTATGAGTATGAAAAGGAAGGCAAGCTTTACCGCAAAACCAAAGTCTTGAAAGTACTACCCGAAAACCTAAACATCAATGGTAAAATAGATCCTGAAAAGCTACGCCGTGGCATTTACGAAGTGGTAGTGTATAAATCCGACTTAGCCCTCTCTGGCGACTTCGATTTAAAGCTAGATATTGACAGTACCAATCTAAAAGAAATCCAGTACCAAAATGCTTATCTAAATATTGGCATTTCCGATTTACGTGGCATCAAAAACCAAATTCAATTTCACTGGGGAAAAAATAATTTACCCGTAGAACCCGGTACTAAAGTTAGCTCCCTTCTACCGACAGGTATACATATTAAAGTTCCCGACCTAAAAGAAATGCTGGGTAAGAAAGTAGACTTCCGCTTTAAGCTAGATCTGCAAGGCAGTCAAAACTTATCCTTTATTCCTTTGGGTAGTAGCACGGAAGTAAACTTACAGTCGGCTTGGAACTCGCCTAGTTTTAACGGCAACTTCTTACCCGATGCCCGCAGTGTAAACGACAGTGGCTTTAATGCCCAGTGGTCTATCCTCCAGTTAAACCGCAACTTCCCCCAAACTTGGACCGAAAACGTGGGCAGCCAAACCTTACAAAGTGCTTCTTTTGGTATGGACCTCTTGCTTCCGCTAGACGACTATCAAAAATCGCTACGCTCGGCTAAGTATGCGGGTATGACCATCGCGCTAACTTTTCTAATCTTCTTTTTGGTAGAGGTTTTAAATCAGCGAAAAATACATCCCTTGCAATACGCCTTAGTAGGAATATCCCTGATACTCTTTTACACCTTACTTGTTGCTATTTCAGAGCACTCAAATTTCAATCTAGCTTATGGTATCTCTACTTTAGGAATTGTGGCTATGATTAGTCTGTACAGCATTAGTATTTTCAAAAAGGCCAAAGTAGTAGTATTGCTCACCTTAATTTTAGGTGGCATTTATGGCTTCCTCTTTGTGACTTTACAAATGGCCGACTATGCTTTATTGATGGGCAGTATTGGTCTCAGTCTAATTTTAGGAGGAACGATGTATTTCACTCGAAATATCAACTGGTATAAGATCAATTTTGAGACGAACTAAAGTCTGAGTTTAGATTTTTTCAAACCCCTAGTCTATGGCTGGGGGTTTTTCTTTGTTCTTAAAAAGACATAAAATAAAGTGAAGATTAAAGTAGCAGCATCCTTTAATTCGCCTGCCAGCGATAAAGTATCTTGTCTAAAATGACAGTCTAGCCTGCCTAAAAAAACAGCTCCCACTCGCACCGCAGACTGTTTAAAAATATTCCCTTTGGAAACCAATACTTTGACTTTTTCGCATCTACAGAAAGTGTAAAGAAGCGATCTTTTATCTAATTTTGCTATCATTCTAAAATAAATAGCACAATGCAGAGCGGAACCCAAAAAACAGTCCTTCATTTAGATCTTGACAGCTTCTTTGTTTCGGTAGAACGACTGACTAACAGCGCTTTAAACCACAAACCTGTTTTAGTAGGCGGTACGGGCGGAAGAGGCGTAGTGGCCTCCTGCAGCTATGAAGCGCGGCGCTTTGGTATTCACTCGGGCATGCCCATGCGTACCGCTATTCAGCTTTGCCCAGAGGCGATTGCCATTAAAGGTGACAGCAGTCGCTACAGTAAATATTCTACTATTATTACCGAAATAATTAAGGAAGAGGTGCCGCTTTTTGAAAAACCCAGCATCGATGAATTTTACGCCGACCTTACGGGCATGGATCGCTTTTTTGGTTGCTTTAAAATGGCCACCGAAATGCGCTCTAAAATTATTAGCGAAACGGGACTACCCATTTCCTTTGGTTTATCTACTAATAAAACCGTGGCTAAAGTGGCTACCGGGGAAGCTAAGCCCAATAATCGCCTAGAAGTGTCCAGTGGTTTCGAACGCCCTTTCCTTGCTCCCCTCGCGGTGAAGAAAATCCCTATGGTCGGTCAAAAAACAGGCCTGTTATTGAACCGCATGGGCGTACGCTATATCCACACTTTACAGGAGATGCCCGTAGAATTAATGGAAAAGGCCATGGGTAAAAACGGCATCAACATCTGGCAAAAAGCCAATGGTATCGACAACAGTCCCATTATTCCTTATCAAGAAAGAAAGTCTATTTCCTTGGAGCGCACTTTTCAGAAAGACACCATAGACGTTCAGAAACTGGAAACCCTTATGATTGCCATGGCGGAAACCCTCGCTTTTCAACTTAGGCAGGGTAATAAACTCACCGCCTGTGTTACCGTTAAAATTCGTTACTCCGATTTCAACACCTATACTCTGCAAAAGCGCATTCCCTACAGCAATAACGACGATGTGCTAATTGCTAGCGCCAAAGAACTCTTTAAAAAACTTTACCACCGCCGTTTATTAGTCCGCCTTATTGGCTTGCGTATGAGTCATTTAGTAGGTGGTGGTCACCAGATTAATCTCTTTGAAGACAGCGTAGAAAAAATTCGTCTTTACCAAGCCATGGATGCGATGCGTAATCGCTTTGGTCCGAATGCAGTATCGCGGGCTAAAACCATGGAATCGAAAGGACTCGGACGTGCGAATCCGTTTAATGGTATGCCCTCGGCAATAATGGCGCATCGCCGTAGCTAAAGGAATAGAGCTTACAAAACATGTTAAATAATCACAGCTATTACAGTTTAAGTTATGGAGTTCTCTCGCCCAAAGAATGGCTAGACTGGGCGCAAGAAAAGGAGGAGAAGTCTCTGTGCCTCACCGATATTAATTGTACGGCCGGGAATATCGAATTTATCCGCCTCGCTAAAGAAGCGGAGATTAAGCCCATTATTGGTATCGACTTTAGGAATGGCGTGGAGCAACTGTATATAGCACTGGCTCGCAACAGTAGCAGCTATGCCGAAATGAACCGCTTTCTTTCCCAGCATCAGTCTCAGCAAATCGCCCTTCCGGCAGAAGCGCCTTTAAAAGAAGCCTTTATTATCTATCCCTTTAATCGGGTACCAAAACGGAGCCTTCAGGCCCACGAGTATATTGGTATTGCCCCCGAAGAACTGAATAAACTGCGCTTTTCTGTTTTAAAAAATGAAACTCATAAAATGGTTATGCTGCGCAGCAACAGCTTTCGCGAGAAGCGTGATTATAATACGCATCGTCTTTTAAGAGCCATCGGTGAAAACAAACTACTAAGTAAGCTAAAGCCCGAAGAGCAGGCTGCTCCACAATGGGGCTTACTAGGTAGTAAAGATCTGGCCGATAAGTACCGTGAATTTCCCGAAATATTTAGCAATACCGAGCAGCTTTTAGCCGACTGTAATCTCGATTTTGAATACAAGAACTACAGCCGCAGCAAAAACCGCCGTTACTATACCGACAGTGCCACGGGAGACCGCGAAATGATTTATTCGCTTTGTTATAATAACATTGAATACCGCTATCCTAATCCTGATAAAGAGGTTTACGAACGCCTGGAAAAGGAACTCGATGTTATTGAGAAACGTGGCTATTACAGTTATTTCCTCATTAACTGGGACATTGTAAACTACGCTCGCCGCAAAGGTTATTTTTACGTGGGCCGTGGTAGTGGTGCCAACAGTCTAGTGGCCTATATATTACGAATTACCGATGTCGACCCCATCAAGTTAAACCTGTACTTCGAGCGTTTTATCAACCTATCTCGGCGACAGCCCCCCGATTTTGATATTGACTTTTCTTGGCGCGACCGACAAGATATTACCCGCTATATATTCGAGCGCTTTCCCAAAGCTAGCTTATTGGGTTCGCATACCACCTTTAAGTACAAAGCCATTGTGCGCGAGCTAGGAAAAGTGCTGGGTTTGCCCAGTCGCGATATAGATCAGCTCAGCACTTGGCGTAAAGAAAAAGCGGAATTAGACGACATGCAGAAACTGGTCTTAAAATACGGTCAGCGCATTGAAGGCTTCCCCCATCACCTCACCATCCACTCTAGTGGCATTCTTATTCCCGAAAAAAGTATTTATGAGTATAGCGCTACCCTCCTACCGCCCAAAGGTTTTCCTACCACGCATTTTGATATGTATTCGGCGGAAGATATTGGGCTTTATAAGTTTGACATTTTGGGACAAAGAGGTTTGGCTAAGATTAAGGATGCGCTGCAATTAGTGAAGCAAAATTATCCCGAAGCCAAAGATTTAGACATCCATAAAGTGCAGCCTTTTTATGAAGACGAAAAAATAAAAGGCATGTTGCGCGAAGGACAAACCATGGCTTGCTTTTACGTGGAATCGCCCGCCATGCGTGGATTGTTACGCAAGCTCAGGGCAGATAGCTATTTAGGCTTGGTAGCGGCCAGTTCTATTATTCGTCCAGGAGTTTCTGCTAGTGGCATGATGGCCGAATATATCAGGCGTTATCGCGATCCGAAGTTGCGTAAATACATTCATCCAAAAATGGGGGAAATATTAGGCGAAACTTACGGCGTAATGGTCTACCAAGAAGACGTGTTGAAAGTGGCGCATTATTTTGCCGGCCTCAGTTTAGAAGAAGCCGATGTGCTACGCCGTGGCATGAGCTGGAAATTTAGGGAGCGCAACGAGTTTGATAGTATTAAGGATAAGTTTTTTAGCAACTGCAACGAAAGAGGTTACCCAGCGGCGGTTACCACTGAAGTATGGCGACAAATTGAAAGCTTTGGCAATTACGCTTTTGCCAAAGGACACTCGGCGAGCTATGCGGTAGAGAGTTACCAAAGTCTTTACCTCAAAGCCTATTACCCGCTAGAATATATGTTAGCCACCCTAAATAATGGCGGCGGCTTTTACAGTGTAGAAACCTACCTCAACGAATTTCGCTTGAACGGCGGAACAGTAGAAGCGCCCTGCGTTAACCATTCTGAAATGGAAAGCACGCTTCTTAAAAAACACTTGTTTTTAGGCTTTCAAAATTTAAAAGATTTTGAGGACCGCGTGGTACTGAATATTTTACGGGAAAGACATTTAAAAGGTTCGTATCAGAGTCTGCACGATTTTGTAGAGCGGGTAGAAATTTCCTTGGAACAACTTATTATCCTCATTCGTATTAATGCCTTTCGCAGCATCGAAGCCGACAAGAAAAAACTATTGTGGGAAGCGCACTTTATTTTAGGTTCGGCAAAGAAATCGGCCCCCGTAAGCGACCTCTTTCGCAATGAAGCCCCAAAATTGGTAATCCCCGAGCTGGAGCATCATCAGCTAGAAAATGCGGTAGATGAAATAGAACTGCTGGGCTTCCCGCTGAGTTCGCCTTTTCAACTCGTACCAAAGCTACCCGAAAACACCATCGCCGCGCAAGACATTCCTAAGCATAAAGGGCAAAGGGTGCGCTTATGCGGATACCTAATTCATATAAAAAATCTTAGCACCCGCGCCCAAGTTTCGCAGCACATGATGTTTGGAACCTTTTTAGATCAAGCCGGGCATTTTATCGACACCGTTCACTTCCCACAATCGGCCGCCCAATATCGCTTTAAGGGAAAAGGAATTTATTTAATTGAAGGAACTGTAATTGAGGAATATGACTTTTACAGTGTGGAGGTTTTGTATTTAGAACGGCTGCCTTATGTTAATTTCGAGGATGTGTAATCTTTGGTATCACTGAGTGAGTAACAAGCTAGAGAGAATCACCTTCTAAAATCAAGATTTAGTAACTTTGATAAAATTATTTAACAAATGGATCTGCAGACCCGAAAACTAGAGTTTATAAAGGACTTCTTAAAACTGACCAGTGAGGAAGCTGTGATTACATTAGAGAAGATGCTTAAGAAGCAAAAGCAGTCAGACTTTGAAAGTGACTTAGCACCAATGTCCTTGGAGGAACTAAATTCTCGAATTGATAAGTCAATAGAAGATTCACAAAACGATAGACTAACTCATTCAACAGAGCTTAAGTCTGAAATAGACAAATGGACTTAGCGGTTTTCTGGACACACTTTGCCAAAGCAGAACTTCGAAAGATTTTTGACTTTCATAAAGAGAAGGCAAGCTTAACCATTGCCAGAAAAGTAGCAAATGGTATTTATCAAGCAACACTTCGACTCGCTGAAAAACCAGAAATAGGTCCAAAGGAAGAATAATTAGCTGAAAGGCCAGAAGGTTTCCGTTATCTGGTCCACACCAATTATAAAATCATTTATTGGATAAATACCGAGTCCAAACGAGTCGAGATTAGTGATGTATTTGACACCCGACAAAATCCTTCAAAAATTCAGCGCAATAAGAAGTAAAAAGCCTTTTTTTAATCTTTGTGGTGAAAACCGCAAAACTTACTCCTTTAAAACCTCACCCCACTCCACTGTTCCGTCTTGCCGTTCTACTGCGTAGATATACAAACCGGGTTTTAAATGTTGCGTGGAGATCATAACCTGTTGCCTCCCTTCTTGAAATTTACTTTCCAGAATTTTCTCCCCGATCAGATTGTAAAGCTTAAAAGTGAAATTACCTTTCTCCAATAAATCTACTTGCAGTGCATCCAAAAAGGGATTGGGGTAAACAGAAAAGCGATTTGATAGCGGCTCACTAGGCGTGGCTAGAGGATTTACGATATCTCCATTTGCGGTAATCTTACCAAGGTACCAACTAATACGATCCGCATAAGATGCCACAAAATAAAGATTTAAAGAATCATCGAGACGTAAATGTTCGGTTACTAAGCGTGATTGAGGAATGGTATCTAACTCCAAAGTATGGTCGTAAATAACATTACCGGTGGTGTCAATAAGCCGGAAACGCGGATAATAACCATAGCCAACAGCTGTGCTTACTACAATTCTATTAGCAATTGCGAGGTGCCCTTGATGATAGTTAACTACTGGAGAGCTAATATGGCGCTCTGGCATATTGGTTTGCTGAATACTAAACTGATGAACAAATGTCTTGGTACTACTATATACATCTATAGTCATATTTGCGATCTGAGTCAAGCTATCATAATTCTCGATTATTTTATAGTAATAATTCTTATCAAAACGATAATAAGCATTATTGATAGCAGCCGTGTCGGCAGAAACAATATTTAAATCTTTATCCACCGAAAGGTAAAGGAAGCTAAAAAACTTAAGGTCGGTTTTTCGATATAGTCGAATCACAAAATGAGCAAGATTAGAAGAATCAACTAAACCTCCTTCAGTATTACCAATGAATGCTCCCAAGCCCGGATATCTGAGCTCTAAGGAGTCCGAGATATTCTCATATGACAAGGTCTTTACATCGCCTTGTCTTAAATCCAAACTAACTAAGCCATGAGGCAGGGGAGCAACGTCACTATAAGTATTTGACCCAATAGCGAAAGAATCGCTAGTAACGCCAATCGGAACCATGATTTTTTCGACACCAGACATACTCCACAACAAATTTCCATTTGTGTCATAAAAATCCGTCACCAAAGTATCATTGTAAGGAATAGTGAAAATATTAAATAGTAAATAACCAAAGCCTGGGTGATAATTAAGCAGCCCAATCCGCGCCCGAGGTTGATGTGCGAAGTTTATAAAGCCTCGGTCATTACCTGAAAAACCGAAAAAATTTGCAATACTAGTGCCTCCACCTGGCCAGTAAAATCTACTTACACTGCCACATCCAGTATAAATAGTCGAGTCTAATATCTCAAGCTGCCCCACGCCACCTGACATAGCTGCGGCTCCGCGTGATACAGGTATATTCTCTAAAAACTGACTCGAAGCACTAAAGCCTAATAAAAGAGTTACCACTATAATACTAATCCTCATTTCAACTAAATTATTAGTTTATTTAAAGCCTATGAAACGGCATTTACGGGAAAGGCTAATTTCATTGTTTCAGTAACTCATCCCACTCCACTGTTCCGTCTTCACGATTCACTTCGTAAATATAAAGGCCGGTATTCAAATGTTGCGTGGGGATCTTAACCTGTTGCCTCCCTTCTTGAAATTTACTTTCCAGAATTTTCTCCCCGATCAGATTGTAAAGCTTAAAAGTAAAATCACCTTTCTCCAATAAATCTACTTGCAGTGCATCCGAAAAGGGATTGGGGTAAACCCGTAAGCGATTTGGTAGGGGCTCGCTTAGAATTCGTACAGGATTTACGATATCCCCATTTGCGGTAATCTTACCGAGGTGCCAATTATGACTGTGATGAGAAGAAGCTACAAAATACAGGTTTAAAGAATCGTCTATACGCAGATGTTCTGGGACAAATCGTGAAGATCTATTGGTATCCAAACGTAAAGTCTTATCATACATGGTATTACCATTTGTGTCGAGCATAAGAAACCGAGAATAATAACCATATCCATGGCGGGAAGTCATTATACCCCGAGTAGCAACACCTAAATATCCGTTATGGTAATCCAAGATAGGCCACATAAGAAAGGGCTCTGGAACATTCATTTGTTGGAAGGAGAAAGTGTGGATGGGTGATTTAGATTTTGAAAACACCGCAATCGTCATATTAGAAATTTCATTAATACTATCGTAACTCTCATTAATTTGATAATAATAGTCGTGGTCAAATTCGAAGTAATTAATTTTCCTTCCAGATCGATTAACAATGCGAGTTGTATCTGTAAAAAGGATATTAAGATCTGTATTTACCGTAATCTCAATCATTCGCTCTGGATAACTAAGACTGTCAAAAGTATTAAGGAAGAAATGTGAAAAACCATTAGTATCCATTATACCACCCTCGGCAAAGTATAAGTTCCAGAATTGCGCACCTGGATAAGTCTTATCTAAGGAATCAAGAATCGTTTCAAAAGTCAAAACACTAATGTCACCTTGACGTAAATCCAACTTTACAATTCCAGGATCAGGCGCCCAATAGGAAGAACTTGAGCCCACTGCAAAGCTGTCGTTTGTTACCCCAATTATTGAAATGCCAGATCTTTCCAAACCGCTTCTACTCCATTGCAAATTTCCCTGTGGGTCATAGAAGTCCATCACTAATGAGTCATTATTTGGATAACGGAATACGTTGGAACGTGCAAAACCAAAACCAGGCAAAAAACCCAAGCCTCCACCTAAAGCCATAGGCTGGTTAGGGAAAATCTTATAACCTAAATCATTGCCTTCAAAACTGTAGTAATTAGCTATGGTTCTATCACCATTCATTGGATTGAATCGTTGGACAGAATGCGAACCTAAGTAAAGGCCAGTGTCCAATAGTTCCAATTGGATTACGCCACCCCAAGTCCAAGGCTCACCCCGAGTAAGATCTAGGCCTTTTAAAAACTGACCGTTTAAAGAAAATGTTGCTATAACGAAAGCTAATGACACGAGAAGTTTTATTTTCATAATTTAAACCCTCTCAATGTTCTTTCTTTTTGTTCCATAGCGGAAATATACAAAGTCAATTTTAAGCAACCTAGTTAGCCAGAAGAAGGACAAAATATTGGCGGTTCCATAACCATCCTTAACTTTACCTCCATGTGTTACGACTCCGCCGCCTTATCCAAAAGAAGTCTCGACTATGCCAAGCGCGTAGCTTATGGACCCGAAACTATTCAGGAGCTAGAAGTGCAATTTTCACGTGTTCGCGAAAGTCACGGGCCAGTCTTTCATGCCAATGGTTATGACCATCCTTACATGCCCTTAATTCTTCAAGAAAATAAAAAGCAGGTAGAACTATTTCAATGGGGTTTAGTACCCGAGTGGACTAAAAACGTAGAGCAAGCAAAGCAAATTATGAATCGTACCCTCAATGCGCGCAGTGAAACCGTCTTTAAAAAACCCGCTTATCGTGAAGCAGCCGAAAAACGACGCTGCTTGGTAGTCCTGGATGGATTTTATGAGCATCATCATAAGGGCAGTCGAACTTTCCCCTACTTTATTGAGATGGCCAATAAAGAACCGATGATTATGGCAGGGATTTATGAGCGCTGGTTGAATCCGGAAGATCAGAATAGCCTTTTCACCTTTAGCATTCTCACTACCCCTGCCAATACTTTACTAAGCGAGATTCACAATAATCCCAAAATGAAGGAGGCACGCATTCCCGTTATTTTATCGCACGAGAAACAAGAACTTTGGTTAAGTAATCTCCATCCCGACCGCGACAGCAGCAGTTTTGCAGATATTTTTCAAGCGATTAAAAGTGAAGAACTAAGCGCACATACCGTTTCACCCTTGCGGGGGAAGCATAAAGTAGGTAACAGTCCTGTCGCACAAGCGCTTAGAGAATACCCAGAATTAATCGCGGAGAATAGCGACGAAAACGGACAAATTTCCTTATTCTAAGCCTAGCTAGGTGCTAAATGTAGCTTTACAATTCTGTGAACGTTAGCTGCACCTAGCGGTTATTAATAACAAGCAAAAAATAATGTTAATGCAATTAAAAGACAAAGTAGCCTTCATTACGGGAGGCAATAAAGGTATCGGATATGGTATCGCAGAATATTTATTAAAAGAAGGTATGAAGGTAGCGATAAGCAGCCGTAGTATCTCATCTGCGCAAGCCGCCGCCCAAGACTTGGCCAACTACGGCGAAGTTTTAGCCTTAGAATTAGACGTTAGAAATTACGAACAACAAGAAAAGGCAGTAGCTGATATTTTAGAAAAATGGGGACAGTTAGATTTAGTGGTGGCCAATGCAGGCATCGGTCATTTTGCCCCCATTGAAGAGATGGATATCGAGCAGTGGAATACCGTAATTGACACTAATGTAAACGGAGTGTTTTATACTTCGAAAGCCTCCGTCCCTGCTTTAAAAGAAAGTAAAGGACTTATCGTTACAATTAGCAGTTTGGCCGGAACCAATTTTTTTCAGCAAGGAACCGCTTATAATGCCAGTAAATTTGCAGTGACCGGCTTTAGTCAGGCGATGATGCTCGACCTAAGAAAATACGGAATTAGAGTGAGCACCATTATGCCCGGCTCGGTAACGAGTAATTTTAACGGCCATGAACCGAGTGAAAGTGATGCGTGGAAAATTCAACCCGAAGACATTGGCGAATTGGTCGCGGATCTTATGAAAATGAATCCCCGCACCTTGCCTAGTAAAATTGAGCTAAGGCCTACTATGCCGCCATCTGCGCAATAATAAGGCAAAATATACGAAAGCCCATTCTTTAGAGTTTGGGCTTTTTTATTCTAAAAAATCTGCGGATTATAATCCTTTTTGTGCTTGGGGCCTATCGTGCGGTAAACCTCCTGTAGATAGGTCATGTCTTCTTCAAAAATACCGGTAGGATGATATACTCCTAAAACACCAGCCTCCTTTTTATCATAATCTAAATAACCTAAACTGATAGGCACTTTGGCTTCAATGGCAATGCGGTAAAAACCCGTTTTCCACTTCGGCACCCATTTTCGTGTTCCTTCAGCCGGCACTAAAACCACCATTCTCTTAGCTTTTAATTGTTCGATGGCGTAATCAGTTAAGTTATTCCGAGTTTTGGTACGATTAACCCCTACCGCACCTGTCCAACGAAAAAAATATCCATGTAGACCTCTGGTATACAAATCTTTAATAAAGTATTTAAGATCTAAACCCATTACCCAAAACGCCGCTAAAGCATAGGGAAAGTCCCAATTTGAGGTATGTGGTGCAGCCACCATAACCGAATGCTTCATTTCTTCCGTAATCTCTGCTTTCAACTTCCAACCGGAAAGCTTGAAAAACATATTTCCCAAAAACCTTTTCATGGGCGCAAATTACTAGAAAGCTGATTAGTATTTTTGATAACTACAAAAACCTCTATAAAAAATTGAAAGGCCGCACGCGTATTGCTCCCACACCCTCAGGTTTTCTGCACTTAGGAAACCTCTACTCTTTTGTTTACACCTATCTCTTGGCGAAGCAAGAAGATTTAGAAATCATGCTTCGCATAGACGATATGGACCAAGACCGCATGCATATGGAATATCTCGACGATATTTTCCGGAGTCTCGATAGTTTGGGTCTCGACTATCAAATAGGGCCTTCGGGACCGAGCGATTTAGTGGAGAATTGGTCACAGCTAAAACGGCGCAATGAGTACGACAGCCTGTTGGAGCGCCTTAAGTACAATGAAGCCCTTTACCCCTGTCGCTGCTCGCGTAAGGAACTTGCCAACCAAAACCAGTCGGAACATTTTGCTAAAAACTGTTGGAGTAAGCAGGAGCCTTTCGCCAGAAATGGTCAAAAATGGCGCATAAAATACCAAGGGGAAAAAGTTAGTATTTTAAACTGGCAAGGCGCAAGCCAAGAAAGTCAATTAGCAGAGGAAGTTTGGGGTTTTGCTGTGCGTAAAAAAAACGGCGACCCGGCTTATCAACTCTGTTCCTACAGCGACGATTTACACTTTGGTATTAGCCACATTGTACGCGGTGAAGATTTAAAACCCTCCAGTTTTGCCCAAGCCTATTTAGCCAAAGTCCTGCAAAATGAAAGCTTTCGCAAGAAGCGGTTTCTGCATCATTCTTTGGTAAAGTATGAAGGCGAAAAACTTTCAAAAAGTCAATCTGCCCCCGCGGCTAAATACTATTTAGGCGGCAGAATTAACCGAGAGAGAGTCTTAAGTTTTATTGCCGGAGAGTTGGATTTAGAAGGTTCATTTTCGGTTTTGGGCGATTTACGCGAGGCGTATTTGGAGAAGGAGGGATTGGGGTAATGGGTTGTTAGAGAAGCCTTAAAGTGCTAAAATTTCAATTGAGGTAATCCCGAAGGGATATGATTATAGTAGCACTGCCGAAAGTCAAACCCCTATAAAACTCCAAAAAAGTGAAACTATAACCAAACCTAGTCAAACAAATATTTTCGATTATAATCGATTTCATAAGACTCCATAAAGTTTAGATATTCTTCTTGAAAGCTTGCGCTTTTATGATGCTTCTCTTGTTTAGCGATGTACTGATATATCTTATTAATTTCGGAGTGAGAATAAGAAAAAACACCATACCCTTCCTGCCAGAAAAACTTTTGACTTATAAAATTTTGCTCGTTAATATATCTACTTGAATTATTTTTAATGTCGCGTACTAAGTCCGATATTTTCATAGATGGGCTTATGCTAACGAGAACATGAATATGGTCGGAGGTACCGTTTACTATAAATGACTTTTGATTCTTTAAATCGATGTTACCGGAAATATATTTAAAAACCTTTTCTCGCCACGGTTTGTTCAAAAGCTTTTCTCTTCCTTTTACAGTAAAAACAAGTTGAAGATAGATTTTCGAATAAGTCCCTGCCATGATTTAGCTATTTCTTGTTAGTAAATGATACGGTTAAGTCTAAAGTAGTACATAGAATAAAGCTAAGGCCGGCTAAATATCTCTTAAAATAGCAGTTAAATGCTTAATGAAAAACAAACTTCTTATAATGAGTCATCTGCTGATTAAACTATAGTTTCACCCCTTCGGGGTTGGAACACCTGAATGACGATCCATGCTCTACTAGCATATCATCCCTTCGGGATTCAGGTTAGGTGATATGTATGAATAGATATGTTAAAAAGGTCAAGAATTTAGGTTTGCTAAAGGATAACCCTGAAATCAGTCTAACAGTAAATGGCTTTCTATAGATGTTAATCCCGAAGGGATATACAAGTATTGTGGCAGTAGAGATAGTCAAGTCGCCCTAAAGCTCACTTAGGGTTGCAACTTTAGTAGGTTGCATTTTCTACTATCACATCATTACTGCGGGATTTAAGCCAATAGAATGAATAAAAAGATGCGCCAAGAAAATCAAAAACTGAGTTTCGACTGACATTAATCCTATTGCATCTTGATATAACTATTGATTAAAACTGTTATAAACCCCGAAGGGGTGAAAGTATAGTAGCTAGGTACCCTAACAACCTGCGCTAAAACCCCGAAGGGGTGAAACTATAAGCGTAATTCTTTAAATGCCCTTTTTGGTAAAATCAGCGGCCGTCATTGATGTAATAAATTTATACCATCTATGCTGCTATGAAACTTTAACCCACTACCCTCACTCAAAATACTCATCGGGGAAACCCAACAAATAAACACGCTCGCTGGCGCGGGTAAAAGCGGTATACAACCAACGCAAGAAATCGAGACTTAGAGGCTCATCGGCGGGTCGCCAAGGATGATCAACGAAAACACGCTCCCATTGCCCACCTTGGGCTTTATGGCAGGTAAGTGCGTAGGCAAACTTAACCTGAAGCGCATTTAAGTAAGGGTTGTTTTTTAAAGCAAGCATTCGCTCAGCCTTGGTGGGTAAATCAGCATAATCTTCCGAAACTACTTCGGCAAAGGATTTTTGTTCGTCCCAGCTTAAAGAAGCGCCTTCAAAGTTTAAAACTTCTAAAAAGATAAGACTCTCAAAAGGGTCCGCCTCTAAATCGCTGAACCGCAGTTTTACTCGAGCAAAACGACGGTCGTACAGATCGATGTACTCATAAACCTCCAGTAGTTCTAGTATATCGCCGTTGGCCACAAAAGTCGATTGATGATTATCCGGTAAAACCGAATAGTTATTCTTTACAACCATTAAAAAATCACCTACGGAAATCTCATCTTCTTGCCACAATACGCGCATCCGCATTTGCTGATTATACAGGTTGGCTCTTTTATTAGAGCGAGTGATAATAGCCATCTGCTCCCGTCCTACTTGAGAAACAGCGTCGTTCAAGGCATCTTCTACTTCATTGCCATTTTGCAGCCGGATAACATCTGGTCCTAATTGAAATTTGGGTTGCGGATAAGGCCACTGCACTTGAATCTCGCGTAAGCGGGTGGCATTTAAAAGTAATACGGAGTTTTCCTCCTGACGCATCACTTCGGTCAACTCAATTTCTGAAGCTTCAAAACTGTAATGCCTTAAAAGGTGATCAGCATCTAAAGCAGGACTCGTTTCACTGTGTATGGGTGGCAACTGGGCCGTATCCCCTACCAATAATAGCTGACAATTTTTACCGCGGCTTACAAAATCCATTAAATCGGCGAGCAGACTGCTATTATACTCTCCCAACTGATCGTTAATCATGGAGGCTTCATCCACTACAAACAAACAGTCGCGCGATTTATTAGGCCTTAAGCGAAAGACCATTCTACCCAGTCGATCTGTTTGCAGTTGGTAAATGTATTTATGAATGGTATAGGCCTGTTTAGCGCTATAATTGCCCATTACCTTAGTGGCTCTTCCTGTAGGAGCCATTAGGACCGCCGAGCGGTTAAACTGGGGTAAAGTTCTTACTAATGACTTAATTAAGGTGGTTTTACCGGTCCCAGCAAAGCCTTTTAATAAAAAAATTGCATTGGCCTCACCGTCACCACAATAGATAGTAAGCCCCTGTAAGGCAAGCTTTTGCCCCTGAGTTGGCTGAAAAGGAAATCCTTCAAGAAGTTTATAATAAAAGGATCTTTTCCATTCTCTATTCATGCTTCAAAAGTAGGGTGTAAAAAAGGAGTTTGCCAACTAAAAAAAATTGTAGATTTGTGGCAATCACAAAAGCAAAAGCCCGAAAACATAATGAGTTCAAAGTTTTCCCTTATAGCCAAGATAGTATTAGGATTCCTAATAATCTTTTTAGGATACAAACTATACACTATCATTCAAGAGCCAATTGACTTTGAGAATTTGAAGGAGAAGCGCTATGCCGTAGTTAAAGACCGTCTGGAAAGAATCCGCGACGCACAAAAGGCATATCGTACCGAGTATCAAGTTTTCGCTGGAGATTTAGAAAGCTTAATTGCTTTTGTTGACACAGGCAAAAGTGCAATTATCGAGCGTAAAGATTCTTCATTCATGTATTATGATGAAGTTTATTTACAAGAGATGGAAAAAGATACCATCATAACTACCATATTAGGCTACGAGCCTGTAAAGACAAAACTGTTTAGTCCAGATTTTGACCCTAATACATTGCGCATCATTCCTTTTTCTGACGGAGTTCCTTTTGATGTATCTGCTGGAAAAATTAAGATTAATGATGTAATAGTGCCCGTATTTGAAGCTAAAGCACCCAATACTGTGATTTTCCACGACGTGCTTTCCAAATATGATCAGTATATTGACGAAGATTACGCCTTACAAGTAGGTGATTTAAACGAAGCAACTTTAAGTGGCAACTGGAAGTAATTCATCTTTTAATTATTTAAAATACGACAGCAGTCTAAATTCCGAGAATTTAAAAGATTGCCATCTAGTTATAAGCCTGTCTCTGACGGGCTTTTCCTTGTTACTGAGTGACCACAATAAGCGTAAGGTTTTATTACTAGCCTTAAAATCACCTTTAGAAGCCAGCGATACTAGTTTGTCTTTAGATGAAATAGAAAGCCTGATAAAAAGTCTTCCTTTCCGAATAGACCAATGCTTAAGCACTGAGGTACTTATCAACTTCAATAAATTTAGCCTGGTTCCCGAACATTTATATAGCAAGGGAGCGGGCAAATCAATTTTGACTTATAGTTGTCGTTTAGAAAAAGGTGACCACATTTACACAGACCATTGGTCTAATAGTGAAGCCATGCTTGTATATGCTTTGCCCTTGAACATTATGGAATGGTGCGAAAAAAGTTTTAATGCGGTTAGCTTTAGGCATCAAGCCACGGCTATTGAATATCTGTATCAGCTCTACCCTAAAGATAAAACCTTCGCACTCTTATTTGTAGAAAGTAATAGTGCTGATCTCTATCTAGCTCGCAACGGTAAGGTATTTTGGTACAATAAATTTAAGCATCAAACTGAAGAAGACCTCCTGTACTATGTGCTTTACACCTTAGAGCAGAATCGTTTTTTAGCTACCGAGCTAGAATTGAAAGTTGCAGGACAGGTACTAAAAGGAGAAAAACTATATAAGCTTCTAAGCGGATATATAGGAAGCGTTCAGGAGTTGCCGATACCTTTAGGCTTTGAGCTTTCCAGCCAGATAAGCCCACAAGAAATGAAAAATCAAATAAATTTAATTGGGGCTTTATGACCAGAATAATTAGTGGACGTTTAAGAGGTAAAATTGTTAGGGCCCCCGGAAATCTGCCCGTGCGACCCACCACCGATTTTGCTAAAGAGAGTTTATTTAATATCCTCAACAACAATTTTGCCTTCGAAAATATTAAAGCGCTAGACTTATTTGCTGGCACGGGCAACCTAAGCTATGAATTAGCTAGTCGCGGTTGCGAAGATATTGTTGCCGTAGACCTGAGCAACAGATGTCAGCAATTTATAGAAAAGACGGCCAAGGAGCTTGGTTTTTCGGGCCTAAAAACACGCAAGGCCAATGCTTTGGATTTTCTTAAACGAGAATTCCGGGAGTACGATTTGATTATCGCGGATCCACCCTATGATTACGAAGAGTACAGCGAATTAATCGAAATTATTTTTACCAATAATCTATTAAGTAAAGATGGCATGCTTGTAATAGAACATGATAGCCGCGGTGACCTCTCAGAATCTGAATACTTTTTTGAAACCCGTAAATACGGCAAAGTAAGGTTTACCTTTTTTCAGCATCCTGAAGAAAGTTAATCAGGGCTGCTAGGGCACGCCCGCGATGACTTATCTTATTCTTCGAGGCGGAATCCATTTCGGCAAAGCTTAAACTTTCCCCCTCGGCCCTAAAGATCGGATCATAACCAAAACCTTTTTCACCTGTCTTCGATTTGAGAATTTCGCCATCTACGCGACCTTCAAAAAAGTTAGGGCTTCCTGTTTCATCTATAAAACAAATACTCGTCTTAAAGTGGGCCTTGCGATTAGACTCAGTTTCTAAAGCAGCCATCAACTTATTCATATTGGCATTTGCATTAGCATCTGCACCAGCATAACGTGCCGAGTAAACACCAGGGGCACCTTTTAAAGCCTCCACTAATAATCCTGTGTCATCTGCAAATACTGGTTTTTGAAATTCTTGAAAAATCCGTTGAGCCTTTATTTCTGCATTTTGCTCCAAGGTAGTGCCCGTCTCTGGAATATCATTTTCAAAACCTAAGTCGCTTAGGCTAAGAATTAAATACTGTGGCAAGAGAGCCTTTATCTCTTTGACTTTATTTGCATTGTGCGATGCAAAAACTAAAGGTGGCTTTGTCATTTTACTTTTTTAATAGTCAAAGGTCTCTAATTTTAATCTGAATTTTGAAAAAATGCCGAAATTTGAATCACGCTGCTTGCATCTCTTAAAAAAGATTAAAAATTATTAGGGAAAATTATTATTCAAGACATCGGCACAAACCCCTTGTTTAGCAATGGTTTGGTAACTTACCCTAATCACTGCCGGTAACCATCTCTACATTAACTTTGCTCAAGAAATCAATAAAAAAGTAAGGCTTAGAATTTAAACTTAGCAGGACAACTCGTTTTAGAATTAGAAAATTCTGAAACCATTAAAGCCAGAATGAACTATGATATGTAGCCTAAAGCCCAATACCTATTTAATCCGTTTCGAAACAAATAATACCCTCAGTCACGAAAACTTAATCGTTAATTAAGCATTTCTAGGTTAATAAGTGATAAGCTCCTCATTTTTAGGGAGTTTTCGCAGACAAAACATCAAATCAAATACCTAAATTACAGGTACTTGCAATAGACCCATAAAATTATTAGATAGTGTGTTCTTATAAAATCACGCATTCTTTCGATTAAAGGTTTATATTTGTCGACGTATAGAAGGAAATATTATGGTTAAAGACAAGGAAGAAGCCCTTGACCTATTAACTGCAAGATTTGATTCAGTTAAAGAAATTCCTCGACTTTCGAGATCGGAAAAACTAGCTGAATACAATGGGGATCGTTTACCCAAAGTTATCTTTTACCATGTAAAAGATAAAATGGGCGGTTCTACTTACGAGTTAATAGTGAGGCTAAACGAATTTAGGAGCGGAGAACATTTCTTCGAATTCAGTGTTTCTGAAAATGAACTTATATATCGTAGGCTAGATTTGGATATTCCAATCATAGAGCTACGTTTGAAAGTCCAAATGTTACTGGATTCCATGAACCGCATCCTTTTACGCCCTGCAGGCTAAAAACTTTTCTGCAGAAATGCCTTGCAATTTGGATAAATTGCACTGAATGAGAAATATGTCTACTAAAATTATGGGTAATAGATAGGTAGATATAACATTCTAAAGGTATGTTTCTCACAAAAGACGCGCTAACTTCGGTTCAGCGCGTTTTTTTTTTGTTTCCCTATCTACCAAAAACCGCATTGAGCATTTTCTGATGAAGCTCATTATTTTGATATATCCCACCAAATAGCTCTTGATGTGGTCCGTACGCTAACACAGGTACCATTGTTCCTGTATGTCCACCTGTACCAAAAGAAAAGGACAACGAATCATAGTCCCTTACCTCTCCTCTAAAGGGCACCTTTTTAGACGTGCTTTTAAGTGCAAATGCCCCGCACTCGTGATCTGCGGTAACAATTACCAAGGTATTTCCATCCTTTTCCGCAAAATCTAATGCAGCTCCAATTGCCTGATCAAAATCTAACATCTCACTAACCAAGTATTCTCCGTCTTTAGCGTGGCCGCCCCAATCAATTTGAGAACCTTCCACCATTAGAAAAAAGGGGGATTCTTGCTGCCCAAAGTAATCAAGTGCCAAATTAGTAGCATCCTTTAAAAAAGCGCCCCTCCCTTTCATTACTGGTGGCATTCCGCCTTCTGCTAACAGATAACCATAACGTTGGTCTTTTTGCCAATCTTTAGCCTCGAGAGCAAGAGTATCAATAGATAAGCTATTATCTATCATTATTGGGCTTAAGTCTTTTTCATCTAGTCGATGGTAAAAAAAGCGCTTACCTCCGCCAGCAAAAAAATCAACTTTTGAGGCTATCAGCTGCTCTGCTAAGGTGAATTCTTGACTGCGTAATTTAACATGACCGTAAAATGAGGCGGGCGTTGCATGCGTAATAGAAGAGGTTGAGATGAGACCTGACTGCCAGTTCTGTTGTTCCAAAAGCTCTAAAATAGTAGGCAAGGCAGTAGAGTCTACTCCCACCCCAACGGCATTATTATAGGTTTTTACCCCGCAGCTAAAAGCGGTAGCGCCTGCAGCCGAATCAGTTATTTTATGTGAGGACGACGAAGTACGGCTAAGACCTACAATAGGAAAGCGCAAGTAGTTGGGTTCCTCTTTGCCATAGTATAGAGCACTGCTTAATTGGCTATGCCCCATTCCATCGCCTATCAATAAAATTATATTGGGTGCCTTTTTTACTGGTGTAGATGTTTCAGTGGGTGCGGCCTTTCCCAAATTAAGGAAACTTAGCAGTAGCATGCTTAAACTTGGTAGAAAAATCATCTATGAAAATATTTTACGCTTAATGAGGTAGGATTGTAATACTTGATGATAGCCCTTAGTAACATCAGCATCAACAAAGTCAATTTTGTATTGCAGGCATTTTTGCTGCAACTCATCTTTAAAGCTTTGCATTCTCTCCTTGTAAGCGCTGCGATAGTCTTGCGGGTTCAGTTTGAAACTTTCTCCGCTTTCAATGTCTATAAATTTATAAGGCCTCGCCTCAAACTTAAAGTCCATCTCAGTCTGATTTTCGGTGGTCCAAAAGACTATAATTTCGTGCTTGCCGTGCTTTAAATGCTGCAGAGCACTGTAAAATTCCTCCGGTTTTTCTTGCACTTCATAAAAGTCAGAGAAAATAATTAGCAATGACCGACGACTAGTCCGCTCAGCCATTAAATGCAATTGATCTATTAAGGACACCTTGGCTTCACCGCCACGATGATACCCTTCTAAAACCTTGTACAATTCTGAGCTTAACGCTTTTTGATGCTTAACCGTGGTGCCGCTTTGCGTTTGCAAATCACTAGCCCCGAAAAGTGAAAGAGCCACCGCATCGCGTTGACGCTTTAAAAGGTTCATTAAGGCTAGAGTGGCAATGACCGAAAAAAGCACCTTACTCGGCTTATTGATATTATGCATTCCCTCTTCTGGGTAGAACATACTGCCCGAGCAATCAATCATAAAACGACAGCGAAGATTCGTCTCTTCCTCATAGCGCTTGGTGTATAAGCGATCGGTACGACCGTATAATTTCCAATCAATGTTACGGGTGCTTTCACCCGGGTTATAAATGCGATGTTCGGAAAACTCAACCGAGAAGCCGTGAAAAGGACTCTTATGCAAACCCGTAATGAAACCTTCCACCACTTGCTTCGCGAAAAACTCGAGGTGTTCAAAATCGCGGTACTCACCAATATTTAGTAAATCTTCATTTATCATTGACGTGGTTTAAAGCCATCTCTCCAAAAGGTGAAAATAAAAAAACCCATTCTGACCTAGGCCAAAATGGGTTTATATTTTCAATAATTTAATGCATTACATCTGCGCATCAATTTTGCCAGCTAATACACTCTTCTGAGCTACACCCACTTGCTTATCTACTACTTCACCGTTTTTAAAAACTAATAAAGTAGGGATGTTACGAATACCAAACTTAGAGCTGATTTCGCCGTGCTCGTCTACATTTACTTTACCGATTACTGCTTTACCGTCGTAATCATTGGCCAATTCTTCTACGATTGGACCCACCATGCGGCATGGACCACACCATTCTGCCCAAAAGTCAACCAATACTGGTTTATCTGATTTTAAAACTAATTCTTCGAAGTTGTCGTTGGTAAATTCTACAGCCATTATCTATAATTTAAATTAATTAATACTAAAACCCACTATGCGCCTGTTTTCAAAGCCATTCTTAAAAATGGCAAAGACTTAAAAGCATCTAAGCTTTCACGCGTAATTGTGATGCCTTTTTTAGCGCGACGTGGCATCCGAACATTAATTTTCGGATTTTCAGGGTCAAATATCAGTACTTCTAGCGACTTTTCCCCTGCATTATCACTAATAATTCTATTGAGGGTATCTATATTTTGTGCAGTAAGGGCATTAATTCCAATATTTAATTCAATACTCTTCGCGAAACTTTCCATTACGTCTTGCATCAAACTTATCTGCAATAGCTTAGCGTCAATCCGCTCAGTAGCTCCCTCATAGCGAGGTGTATAACGCGACACTCTCCCCTTAACTAGCACCAACATATTGGGCTCTAAAAAGGGCTTAAACTTTAAATACTCTTCTCCAAAAAGGGCAAACTCATGTTTACCAGAATAGTCTTCTAGCGTAAAGCGGCCAAAAGGCTTCCCACTGCGGGCAGTTAAGTGCAAGGCATCAGAAATAATACCGCCCACGGTAAAATCGTTTAGCTTTTCCAAGTATTCAAAATCCAACAGTTTGGCCGTCGTTAAATGGTCCATTTCGTATTTATAGTCATCCAGTGGGTGACTGCTGAGATAGAGACCATTAATCTCTTTTTCCTTGCCTAGTAATAACATGCGAGGCCAAGGTTGCGCTACGGGTATTTCAGGTTCAGGCATGCTTTCCGCCTCATTTTCCCCAAAAAGAGAAACCTGTGAAGACTCCTCACGTAGTTTATGAGCCTGAGCGTATTTCATGGCTCTTTCTAAGAAAGTACGGCCGTCGTTACCCTCATTAAAGAAAACTGCTCGATGACAATTTTCAAAATTATCGAAGGCACCGCCTAAGGCTAGACTCTCTAATGTTTTTTTGTTAACCGACTTAAAGTCGATGCGTTTTAATAGTTCAAAGAAGTTTTTATACTCACCCTCTTCATTGCGGTTTTTTACGATAGATAGAACCGCCGCTTCTCCTACTCCTTTCATACCACCTAAACCAAAGCGTACCTCGCCTTTACTGTTTACCGTAAATTTAAAAGCCGATTCATTCACATCTGGGCCCAAAACTGGAATCCCCATGCGTTTACACTCTTCCATAAAAAAGGAGACCTTCTTTATGTCATTCATGTTATGGGTAAGAACCGAGGCCATATACTCGGGCGGGTAATTGGCTTTGAGGTAACCAGTATGAAAAGCAACTACTGAATAACAGGTAGAGTGTGATTTGTTAAAAGCGTAGGCGGCAAAGGCCTCCCAATCCTTCCAAATTTTCTCTAGACGATCCATATCATGACCGCGCTCGCTACCCTGCTTAATAAACTTGGGTTTCATTTTAGCCAGCACATCTACCAGCTTTTTCCCCATCGCTTTACGCAGAACATCCGCTTCACCTTTAGTAAAACCAGCTAGCTTCTGAGACAAGAGCATCACTTGCTCCTGATATACCGTAATACCGTAGGTTTCGGCCAGATACTCCTCCATTTCGGGGAGATCATAGCTTATTTCTTCCGTACCGTGTTTTCGAGCAATAAAGTTTGGAATATATTCTAGGGGCCCTGGGCGATACAGGGCGTTCATGGCAATTAAATCTGCAAACTTATCTGGCTTTAAAGTTTTTAAGTGTTTCTGCATGCCCGCACTCTCAAACTGGAAAGTTCCGTTGGTAGCGCCGCGCTGATAAAGCTCAAAAGTTTTTTGGTCGTCTAGAGGGATTTCATCGGGGTCAATCTGAACGCCGTGCCTATCTTTAATAATAACTATAGCATCTTTTATAATGCTCAGGGTTTTAAGGCCGAGAAAGTCCATCTTCAACATTCCCGCTGACTCTACCACAGAGTTATCGAACTGGGTTACATAGAGGTCGGAGTCTTTAGCTACCGAAACCGGAATAAACTTGGTAATATCATCGGGGGTAATAATCACACCGCAGGCATGAATACCAATATTCCGAACAGAGCCTTCTAAAATACGTGCTTGATTGAGCACCTGTGCGTCCAATCCATCTTCCAAAGATAAACTGCGCAACTGCTTGCCCATCATTACAGCATCCCCGTTTAGCTTTTCCGACATTTCTTTGTCAGTCCACGCAAACAGTTTTGCCAATTTAACGTCTGGCACCAATTTGGCCACCTTATCTGTTTCCGACAAGGGTAATTGCAGAACCCTACCGGTATCTCTAATGGCAGATTTAGCCGCCATGGTACCATAAGTAATAATCTGGGCGACCTGATTCTTACCGTATTTATTAACTACCCAATCAATAATCCTACTGCGACCTTCGTCATCAAAGTCAATATCTATATCGGGTAATGAAACACGATCTGGGTTAAGGAATCTCTCAAAGAGTAGGTCGTATTTAATCGGATCTACATTAGTGATACCGATACAATAAGCCACGGCAGAACCAGCAGCAGAACCACGTCCCGGGCCAACGCTAACCCCCATTAGGCGTGCTTGACTCGTGAAATCCTGCACAATTAAGAAATAACCGGGATAACCCGTTTTCGCAATCGTTTCTAATTCAAAATCAAGACGAGTAGTTATTTCTTCAGTAAGTTCTCCGTAACGCTTTTTGGCCCCTTCATAAGTAAGGTGACGGAGGTATTCATTTTCTCCACGTTTACCACCATCCTGCCCATCTGCGGCATCCTGAAACTTTTCGGGGATATCGAAAGCAGGAAGTAAAACGTCACGGTGTAAATCATAGCCTTCAATTTTATCTACGATTTCTTGTACTGTTTTAAGGGCCTCCGGTAGATTTGCAAAGAGCGCTTTCATCTCCGTATCGCTCTTAAAGTAAAATTGGTCGTTGGGGAAACCAAAGCGGAAACCGCGTCCGCGACCAATCGGAGTATCCTGATACTCCCCGTCCTTTACACAAAGCAAAATATCGTGCGCATTCGCATCCTTCTGCTGCATGTAATACACGTCGTTACTGGCAAAGTATTTAACTCCGTATTTTTTCGCAAAACGCAAAAGCGTTTCCTGTACTACTTTTTCTTCCTCTAGTTTATGATCAACCAGTTCTACGTAAAAGTCTTCACCAAAATTCTCGTGGTACCATACAAAAGCTTCTTCCGCCTGCTTTTCGCCCACGTTTAGAATAAGACGAGGTACTTCACCACTTAGGCTACCAGTACTAATAATTAAATCTTCTTTGTACTGTAAGAGCAAGTCACGATCAATACGCGGCACATAGTAAAAGCCATACACAAAAGCGCAAGAAGAAAGCTTCGCTAGATTGTGATAGCCTTTTTTAGATTTAGCCAGCGCCAACATTTGAAAGCCATTGTCCTTTACCGTTTTATCTTGGTGGCTCTTACAAAGATTGAATTCGCAGCCAACTACGGGTTTGATACCGGCCTTTCTTGCGGCTGATACAAATTTAAATGCCCCATAAAGGTTGGCCGAATCAGTCATTGCCACTGCAGGCATACCCTCCTCTTTAGCTTTATTAACTAAATCGTTTAAGTCGCAAGTAGCCTGTAAAATTGAATACTGCGTATGAACATGTAAATGGCTAAATTTAAAATCAACCTCTACAATTTCTTGTTCTTCACCACCGGTATTTTGCACAGAATCCCGCGCCTCTAATTCCGCCGCTATTTTCTTAAAACTGCGGACTTTCAGTCCTATAGGAGCGACAGTATTGGGGTTCGCTTTATTAAAAGCCTCTCGTTCTTGCTCGGACCAGCCTAGTTTCTCATTCTGGAAAATTCGTAAGCGCACCGCTTCAAAGAAACATCTTGCAGTGGCTTCAACGTCGGCCGCTGCATTATGCGCTTCTGCGAAAGCTTTACCAAAGAGCTTTTCGTGCAGCTCGATAAGCTTAGGCATTTTAAAACCGCCCCCTCTACCGCCGGGTAATTGGCAGTACTCGCGGGTATCATCGCCCGTGTCGAGTACGGGATAGTTTGCCAATAAATTCTCTTGACCGAGACGCAAGTACTCGCAACCTAGGATATTATTATCAAAGGCTAAATTATGACCAACAATAAATTTAGTTTGCGCTAAAGCCTTGCTAAACTCTTCCATGGCAAAAGCCAATTCCACCCCATACTCCCGTGCAACCGCCGTAGTAATTCCGTGAAATTTGGCGGTATTATAGGGGATATCAAATCCATCGGGGCGAATCACATAGTCCTTAGCCTCAATAAGTTTACCCTTATCATCGTGTAATTGCCAGGCAATTTGTACGGCACGAGGCCAATTATCAAAATCGCTTAATGGCGCATTATCACGTAGGGGAAGTCCGGTTGTTTCGGTATCAAAAACTAAAAACATTGATTTGCTGACTATTGAGTTTTTCCAAAGAATTTCTTAAAACTAACTAAAAATAGAATGGCTTTCTCGCATGTTGATAAGACTTGATAAAATATGAGCCGGTCCAAAAAAATCCCCCAAACTGACCGATCAGATACTTTTGCCGCCGATAATTAATCGCTATTTTAGGCCTGTTCTTAGTCGAGAAATTTTAATCAGTATTATTTTTACCTCCACTATTTTAGAAGCTATTTTCAAATATGAGCAATAAACCCAGTTTTGGAAGATCGCGCGTTCTTCTTTCCCGTATTCATCCTCAAGTAGATAGTGGCCGATTTTCAGTTAAGAGAGTTACGGGCGAAAAACTAAAAGTAGAAGCTTGCTTGGTAGCAGATGGGCAGGATGTGGTGGCTGGTGCTTTAGCCTTTCGGCAGATAGGCAAGAATTGGCAGTACGTAAACCTAGAACCACAAGGCAATGATTTTTACGGAGCGGAAATAAGCATCGACAAAACGGGTAACTACGAATTTAAAATACAAGGCTGGTTAGATTATGCCCTTACTTGGCTTGATGGACTTAAGAAAAAGCAGGACTACGGACAGGATTTGGCGGTTCACATGACGGACGGAAAAATTTATATTGAGCATCTTGCGAAAGCTGGGGTACAAAAAGCTGGTAAATTATTGAGTGCTATGATTAAAGATGCCCACGCTTCGGCAGACATGGCCTTAGAAGGCTGGTTGAAGGAAGCCTTTCACGCACATCCTGAAAAGAAATTCTTAAGTGAATCTCAATCTTACCCCTTACGCATCGACCGTAAAAAAGCACTCTTTAGCTCTTGGTATGAGCTCTTTCCGCGCAGTGCAGCGGAAGAGGGGCACGGTAGTTTTAAAGATGTTGAAAAGCTTTTACCACGGGTAGCCGATTTAGGATTCGACGTTCTCTGCTTCCCTCCCATTCACCCCATTGGTGAAGAAAAGCGCAAAGGCAAAAACAATAGCATTAAAGTCACCGCCGATGACGCCGGCTCACCTTGGGCCATAGGCTCTAAATTAGGCGGACATAAAAGTGTGCACCCCGAATTAGGAAGTTTAGAAGATTATAAAAATGTAATAAAAAAGGCCAATGATCTGGGGGTCGAAATCGCCCTAGACCTTGCCTACCAAGTAGCACCCGATCACCCTTGGCTTAAAGAGCACCCCGCTTGGTTTAAATGGCGCTCTGATGGAACGGTGCAATGCGCCGAATATCCCTCTAAAAAGCAGCAAGATATTTTACCCCTCTACTTTGAAAGTGAAGACTGGGAAGCTCTTTGGGATGAGCTATTAGATGTAATTCTATTTTGGGTAAAGGCAGGTGTGAAAATATTTAGAGTAGATCATCCCCATACGAAAGCCATAAACTTTTGGGAGTGGGCTATCGCGGAAACGCATAAAAAAGATGCTGATATCATCTTTTTGGCAGGAGGTATTACAGAACCTGCACTAATGCTTCAATTAGCAAAGGCGGGCTTTAGTCAGGGTTACACCTACTACCCTTGGCGTAATTTCCGTCACGATTTAGTGGAGTATATGAGCCAACTTAGTCAGGGGGATGGAGCGGAGTATTTCCGTCCCAATTTTTGGCCAAACACACCCAATCTTTTACCCTACTCCTTGCAAAACGGCACTGAATCGCTCTATTTAATTCGCCTTTTTATGGCGGGGACTTTAAGTTCTAACTATGGAGTATACGGGCCCGTTTACGAACATGTTATTCATCAAGCTGTGCCCGGTAAAGAAGAGTATTTCAACAGTGAGAAGTACGAGGTTCAACACTGGAATTGGGAGGTTGAAAATAAAATCACTTGGTTAATGCGTCTCTTAAATACGGTTCGAAAGGACCATGCCGCTTTACAGCAAACACGCAATTTCCTTAACCTTAATGTTGAAAATCAATCCATTTTTGCCTATTATAAATGGGAAGGAGACAACAAGTTTATTATGGTCGTAAACCTTGACCCTTACAATACCCAAGAAGGATTGGTGCAAATCCCTCTGGATCATTTAGGTCACTATGAGGGCGGGTATCACTGGCACGATCATACCACCGGTGCAGACTATCATTGGAACGAAGAGTGGAATTATGTTCGCCTAGATCCAGCCATACCCTTCCACCTATTAGAATTGAGATCTTAATTATGAACAGTACTAATTATCAGTCAGATAAAACTTGGGAAGAAATAAGCGATGAAACCAATTTCAAAGAGTTTTTGTGTAAAGAACGCTTAGAAGAATACCTTAACAAATCGTCTTGGTTTGGAGGTAAATCATCGGAAATACTGCAGGTAATTATTAATAAAAGTATGCCACTCAATAATGGGGAAGACTTCTACAGCCTGCTCATTTTAGAGGTATTCTTTAAGCAAAAATCTGCCCACGACTACTTTTTACCATTAGCCGTAGTTCCCATAGAGTCCGATATTCCCACTTCTGCTAAGTTAGCCGAAGTTGAGTTAGATGGAAGTAAGTTTCAATTGATTGATGCCATTTACGATACCGGTTTTCATTCTGCCATGTTCAGATTACTGCAGCAAAATCAAATCTTGAAAGTAGGTGACAGCAAAATCTTCTTTAAAGCAGTAGGCGACTTGGGGCTAATTAAAGCCTTTAAATCGGAGCTGCTTAATGAGGAGCAAAGTAATAGCACCATTATTATTAATGACTTTTTCTATCTAAAACTATTCCGACGCCTTTTCCGAGATAAAAATCCTGACTTTGAACTAAACGAGTTTTTAGCGCAACAAAATTATTTTAAAAACTTCCCCAATCTAAGTGGCTTAATCTGGTGGGAACCCAGTCCTGGTTTTGATATATCATTAGGCTTAATGCAAGAAAAGCTAGAGAATGAGGGCGATGCCTGGAACTGGATGCTTACTGCAGTGGAGACCTTTTTTACTGAGGTAGATCAAGAGGATATGAAGCCCATGCCTTGGGGCGCCATTTATCCTTTAAAGCTTAGAAAACTCCCCTCGCACTTATTAGAAAACCCGGGTAAAGCATTTTTCAAAGACATCGAGACCTTAGCCAAGCGTACAGCCGAAATGCATATTGCTTTGGCCAATAATAAGCGCGATCGAAATTTCGTGGTCAGTAATTATAATAGTGACTTTTCCGTTTGGCTTAAAAACCGTCTGATCTATAAATTTGATGTGCACTATAATTTGTTAAATAACAAATTCGCTGAATTACCCGAGGCCACCCAAAAATTAGCACGACAAGTCTTAAGCCGCAAGGATCAAATTATTAATTTCATTCTTAGTTTTGACGAGCAAAAGCTGCGTAGCTTTAGAGTTCGTCTCCACGGAGATTATCATTTAGGGCAGATCCTAAAACAGGAAAACGACTTCTTTATTCTTGACTACGAAGGAGAGCCCGGAAGTACCATTCGCGATAGAAAAGTAAAGCAATCGCCCCTTAAAGATGTGGCAAGTTTGCTACGGTCGTTTCATTACGCCTTACATTGTACGCAGGTAAAATTAGGTTCTGAAAATAGCCAGAAACGCATCGACCAAGGCAAGACGCTATATCAAGCCATTAGTGGCGTGTTTTTAAACACCTACTTTAAACAAGCATTTAAAAATCAGCTAGATATTGGTTACCGCAAAGAAATTACCTATCTATTGCATTACTTCCTCTTAGAAAAAGCCATTTACGAATTAGGCCATGAGCTTAATGATAGACCCGATTGGGCAATAATACCGCTGCAAGGCATATTAGAAATAACCGACGAAATCCAAAAAACATGAGCAATCAAGTAATCAGCACTTCTCTTTTTAGTGATGATGATATTTACCTCTTTAAAGCGGGAAAACATCAGCGTGCCTATCGCCATTTTGGTGCGCACCTTATGGACTACGAAGATACTAAGGGCTGTTATTTTGCTGTTTACGCTCCCTCTGCTAGTCGCGTGGAAGTGATTGGTAATTTTAACGGCTGGCACGGCGAAAACTATAGTTTAAATGTAAGGTGGGACAGCTCAGGAATTTGGGAAGGCTTTATTCCCGGAGTAAAGGCTGCAGACATTTATAAATATAAAATTTTTAATGACGACGAGGGTGAAGTCATGGAAAAAGCCGATCCCTATGCGCGTCAATCTGAACACCCCCCTAAAACTGCTTCGGTTATTTTAGCAGAGAGCCATTATAAGTGGGAAGATAAAAAGTGGATGAAAGAAAGAGTTAATCACAACTCTATCGAAGCACCGCTTAGTGTTTATGAAGTGCATTTAGCCTCTTGGAAGCGCAAGGAAAATGGCGATGTTTTAGGCTACCGTGAATTGGCTGAAGAGCTGGTTCCTTACGTAAAAAAAGCGGGCTTTACCCATATAGAGTTTATGCCCATTATGGAATACCCTTATGAGCCGTCATGGGGTTATCAAATAACTGGCTACTTCGCGGCAAGCAGTCGTTTTGGCCAAGCGGAAGATCTTAAATTTTTGGTAGATGCCTTTCACAAAGAAGGGATTGGGGTGATTTTAGACTGGGTTCCCTCTCACTTCCCTGCCGATGCGCACGGCCTCGGAAATTTTGATGGCACCTGTGTTTATGAGCACCCGGATGATCGCAAAGGCTATCACCCCGACTGGAAAAGCCTTATTTTCAATTATGGTAGACCAGAAGTTAAATCGTTTTTAATTAGCAATGCTATATTTTGGTTAGAGCAATTTCACATTGATGCACTGCGCGTAGATGCGGTGGCGAGTATGCTCTACCTAGACTATTCGCGCGAAGATGGCCAGTGGGAGCCGAACGAGTTTGGCGGCAATGAAAACCTTGATGCTATTGCTTTTATCAAAGAATTTAATGAGGCGGTTTATGGAGCCTTCCCCGATGTACAAACCATTGCAGAAGAATCAACCTCTTTTAGTAAAGTTAGCTTTCCCACCTTTGATGGCGGACTTGGTTTTGGCTTAAAATGGATGATGGGCTGGATGAATGATGGCTTAGAGTATTTTAAACGCGACCCGATTTATCGCAGACACCACCACAATGAAATTACTTTTAGTCTCGCCTACGCCTTTACCGAGCACTTCATGTTACCACTTTCTCACGATGAAGTGGTCTACGGTAAAAAGTCCCTGCTCGAAAAAATGCCTGGCGACAGCTGGCAGCAATTTGCCAATTTAAGATTGCTCTTTAGCTGGATGTATTTGCATCCTGGAGCAAAGCTGATTTTTATGGGCGGTGAATTTGGTCAACGTGACGAGTGGAAATTTGCCGAGAGTTTATCTTGGAACGAATTGGAAGGTGATGCACACGGCGGCATTTTTAACACTATTAGTCAGCTGAATGGCCTCTACCGCAGTGAAAAAAGCCTTTATAAAGATAACTATAGCTACGAAAGCTTCCGCTGGATTGAACACAACGACCACGACAATTCAGTATTGAGCTTTATTCGTAAAAGTGGAAAAGAAGAACTTATCTGCGTTTTAAATTTAACTCCGCGCACCATAGACTCCTACGGTGTTGGTGTTCCAATTAAGGGAAATTACCAATTAATTTTTAACTCTGATGCCGAAGAAAACTGGGGCAGCGATTTTAAGGTGAAAGATCTTTGTAAATCAACTAATAACGCGATGCACGGCTTTGAACAATCTATCGACTTAAGCCTGGCTCCTTTAGCCGCCATTGTTTATAAGAAAAAATAGTGCATAAAAAAAGCGCCTTGGCAAAACCAAGGCGCTTTTCCCTCTCAAATACACACTGACTTAAACAGTGACAACAGAATTGTCGCCTGAAATGCCATTGGGCACATATTCATCTGCGGCTTCGTCATTCTGCCAAAGCTCGCCGTTAATTCTATATCTAAATTGGTAGTTGTTTCCAGCATCTAAATCTAGCGTGCGGGTAAAAGATGTTTTCACCTTGCGCATCGCAACTGGTTCCCAATTATTGAAATCTCCCAGAATTTCAACTGTTTTTGCAGACTCTAAAGTCTCCGGGGTAAATTCAAAGCTCACTTTACAAACTGGCTTTGATTTTAGGTACTTCTTTTTTAGTGACATGTTTTATGTTCTTTGGTCATAAAAAGTTTCGACAAAGTTAGTGTATTTATTACACGAAGTTAAAATTTTTTCAAAAATTAACATGAACCCCTAAAAAAAACAGGGGCAACCTTCTCAAAGACGCATTAATGCTCAACATACCTAATGAAAAAAACCCTGATCAGCACTTAACCTTTATTTAAGTTTAAATTAATACTGCATCAAACCCTGAGCCGTCAACTATTATAAACATCCTAGTTTACAAAAAAGTAAAAGTTAGTGTACTAACTACACGAAGTAAAGAATAATTATATACTTTCGTCGCTTCAATCAAAGACTATTGTGGCAAATGCACACATTAACTAACGAACAGTTTCCTAGCTATATCGTGAAAGCTGAAAAAGGCAATTCACATGTAGTATTTCATACCTATAATAAGGTTATGCTACGTGTTGAGGTTATTACCGATCACGTAATGCGTTTCCGCTTTAGTGCCAAAGGTTATTTCTCTAACGACTTCTCTTATGCCATGGACGAAGGTCACCGCAGTGGCTTTAGTCAATTTGAAGTCGCGGAAAGAGAGGAATACTACGAACTAATCACCCCGAAAATCACTTGTCGGGTGGCTAAAATTGATCTGAGGGTAAGCATCTATGATGCCGCAGGTAAATTGATAAGCCAAGATGAAAAAGGCTTCCATTGGCAAGAAGATCCCCAAAAGGGCGATAACATTGTGAAAATGAGTAAGCGCTCTCTATTAGGAGAACATTATTACGGTTTGGGAGATAAGCCCAGCAATTTAAATCTACGTGATAAGCGCTTTGAAAATTGGGGTACGGACGAATATGGTTTTGCCAAAGACGCAGACCCTCTGTATCGCAATATTCCTTTCTACTATGGCTTGCATAAAGAGGGTTGCTACGGTATCTTTTTCGACAATACTTTTAAAACTTTCTTCGATTTTGCCAGCGAGCGCAACAATGTAACGAGCTTCTGGGCAGAAGGGGGTGAGATAAATTACTATTACATCGCTGGTTCTAACCTCATGAATATCGCCACGCGCTATTCACGCCTTACCGGTAGACCCGATATGCCAGCCAAGTGGTCATTGGGATATCATCAATGCAAATGGAGCTACTCTAGCGAGGAGGAAGTAATGACTATTGCTAACAAGCTACGCGAATTGAAAATTCCCGCTGATGCCATCTATTTGGACATTGATTATATGGAAGGCTTCCGTTGCTTTACTTGGAATAAAGAAAATTTTCCCGATCCTAAAGGAATGGTAGCTCGCTTAAAGGAAATGGGTTTTAAAACCGTTGCTATTATTGATCCAGGTATTAAAATTGACATGGATTATGACGTTTGTAAAGAAGGTTTTGAAAAAGACTATTTCTGCAGACATGCTGACGGACCTTTGTATAAAGGCAAAGTTTGGCCCGGCGACTGCTATTTCCCCGATTTCACCAATCCTGAAGTACGCGAATGGTGGTCTGGATTATTTGAAGAGTTAATTTCTGACATTGGTTTAGCAGGAGTTTGGAATGATATGAACGAGCCAGCTATTATGGACGTTCCTACCAAAACCTTTCCCTTAGACATTCGCCACGACTACGACGGAAATCCTTGCAGTCACCGCAAAGCACATAATGTTTACGGTATGCAAATGAGTAGGGCTACTCACGAAGGCGTGAAGAAGTTTGCCTTTCCTAATCGTCCTTTTATTATTACGCGTAGTACTTATTCTGGTGGCCAACGCTACAGCTCAGTTTGGACTGGCGATAATATTGCTACCTGGGAACACCTTTGGGTGGCCAATGTGCAATGTCAGCGCCTAAGCGTAAGCGGTTTTTCCTTTGTAGGAACTGATATTGGTGGTTTTACCGAGCACCCCACTATGGAGTTGTACGTAAGATGGATTCAATTAGGTGTTTTCCATCCTTTAATGCGCACGCACTCATCGGGCGACCACGGTGAGCAAGAGCCATGGAGTTTTGGTGATGAAGCTACCGACCTGGTTAGAGAAGCGATTGAATTGCGCTATAAACTACTTCCTTACCATTATACCAACTTTTACCAATATACTAACGACGGTAAGCCAATGCTCCGTCCTTTATCTTTTTACGATCATCTAGACCCCCAAACTTGGTATCGCCAAGATGAGTTTATCTTTGGTGATCACCTTTTAGTTTGTCCCGTTTTGGAGCCAGACCGTCAAGGGCGAAGATTATATCTTCCTAAAGGGGAATGGTATCACTTTTTTAGCGATACTCATTATACCGGCGGTAAGGAGTACTTTATTGAGACTCCCATGAATCAAATTCCCATTTTCGTGAAAGCAGGAGGAATTATACCCATGCAAGCGGCCCAGCAATATGTGGGTGAAAAGGAAATTGAGCAAATGGAACTGCACGTTTACAAAGGTTCAGAAACCGAAGAAAGTCAGCTCTACGAAGATCAAGGAGATGGTCACGGACACAAGCAGGGTTATTTCTTAAATAAGAGTTTCACTGTGCTTCCAACCAAAGCAAAATACCGAATAACCCAGCATCAGCAAGGCGATATGAAAGCCACTTATGCCAACTATGAAATGGTTTTTCACGGTTTCAATCAACTGCCCAAAAGCATTGAATTGGATTCCGAAGACTTTACTGGAAAAGTAAATAGTGATATTGACAATCCGGAAATTTTTAAAGTTCTAATTCCCGAAGGTTTTAAACAGATAACCCTGCGCTGGGTCTAATAGCACGCTTTTTTGAGAGGTGAGGGCCGGTTCCATTGGGACCGGCTTTTTTTTGCTTTCGCAAGATGTGTAAACTCGTCTAACTCATTTTTCAATTAAAATTAGGATGACCAGATAAAACACTTCTAAAGTTAAGTGGATGAACCTGCTATCTTCCTGCAATTCATAATCTCCCTTTTTCATAAATTTGTCACATGACCGAAACCCAAACCAAACCAAAAGTTCATTTAGTGTTAGCCTCAGGCGGAGCCCGTGGTGTCGCTCATATTGGTGTAATTGAAAGATTAGTAGAAGAAGGCTACGAAATTGTAGAAATTTCAGGCTGTTCTATGGGAGCAGTTATTGGAGGCTTTTATGCCGCTGGCGTACTAGATAAATATAAAGAGTGGCTTTTAAAATTGCAGCGAGGCGATGTTTTCCGTCTCCTCGATTTCACTTTCACTAAGCATGGTTTCCTCAAGGGAGAAAAGGTCTTTAGTATCATTACCGACATTATTGGGCCCCTTAAAATTGAAGACCTTAAAATCCCTTTTCGCGCTGTGGCGACCAATCTCAGCAATGGTGAAGAAGTGGTTTTTAAAGATGGTGACCTCTACCATGCACTAAGAGCTTCCATTTCTATTCCTGGGATATTCACCCCGGTCACGGCGGCCAATTCCAATGACATATTAGTAGATGGTGGTGTGGTTAACCCTTTGCCTTTAAATCAAGTTAGTCGTTCAGAAGATGGAATTATAGTCGCGGTGGATATTAATGGTAAAGGGCCGAAACCAAAAATAATGGTTACTGAAAAGGAAAAAGAGAGAGAACTAGAAAAAGGAAAAGAAAATACTGGCTGGCTGAATATCAATTGGCCTTTTTGGAAAAAAGAAGATCAAGCGAAAGATCTCGGTTTTATGGATGTAATATCCACCAGTTACGAGCATATGCAGCATCAACTTATTGCGCGCGACTTAAAGCTCTACCAACCGGAATCACTAATTAATATTCCTCGCAATACCTGTGGTGTATTTGACTTTCATAAAACTAAGCAGCTCATTGAGGTGGGTCGCCAAGCTTTTGACGAGCAGTTCTCTATGAAACGTGACTTCTCAAAACCCTAGTGATTTTAAAAAACCAAGTAATCCTTCTCTCCGCAGGCAATAAAGCCACTCTCATTCTATTATAAAAGGGTCTGAAGACTAAAATAGAATCTAATTCAGGTTATAAGCAAATAGCTATATTCGCTGACCAAATTTTGATAAATGGATTTCGATAATATAAAGTCAGTTTTAGTTTTAGCTCCGCACCCCGATGATGGCGAATTTTCCTCAGGAGGAACTCTAAAACGCTTCAGCGACTTAGGCATCACCATACATTATGCTGCCTTCTCTCCTTGTATTAAGTCTTTACCTGCTGGTATGCCCGAAGATACTCTTTGGCACGAGCTAGCAGATGCAGCTAAAATATTAGGCATAGCGAAAGAACGAATTTACAACTATCAATTTCCAGTGCGCGATTTCCCCGCTTATCGTCAAGAAATTCTTGAAGAACTTATCGTCCTTAAAAAGAAGGTTCAACCTGATTTAGTGCTTTTGCCGAATAGTCTTGATATTCACCAAGATCATCATACCATTCACGAAGAAGGCTTAAGGGCTTTTAAGCATACCCGAATTTTAGGTTATGAATTACCCTGGAATAATCTACATTTTACCAATAATTGCCATATCCGACTAGAGCGCGTGCATATCCAAGCTAAAATGGAAGCATTGCAATGCTACAAGTCTCAGAACTTCCGCAATTATATGGACGAAGAATATTTCTTCGGCTTAGCGAAAACCCGCGGTATTCAGATTAATACTGGTTATGCTGAAGCCTTTGAATTGATTAGATGGATTATTTGATTCTAGATACTAGCAATACCATCCTGCATCTCCGCTAAATCTTGTACTGCCCAATCATCGCTAAAAGGGATCATATCATAAACTTTCTGAGCGGGACTAAATAGCACCAAAGCATTTCTATTGGCATCTATGGAAATGAAATAATCTTTGACAGCAATAGTGTTTTGCAACCATTCAACTCCCTGCATTGCAGCAGCTTTTCCCGGCAAATCTGCGAAAGCATAACGATGCAAGCTTTGCTCTTTTAAATGCCAAACCTCTCCTCCTCCAGTATTAGTACAGAGTAAACTGTCGTCTGCCAAACGCTTCGCCCCATGAGGACTTTTCATGCCTGCTAAAACTACTTCACTGGCCCCACTCTTTATATCTACCGAGCGAACGGTGCCTTCATGAAACAGGGTGGCTAAAAAATGCTCGCCACCATCGTAAACCGCCGTATTAATAAATGCTGCTCGCTGAGCAGTAGGCAAATGGTCGGTTTTCGGGTCGGAAATCAATAATGCCGACTCCCCTTTTTCTTGTAATGCCTTATAAACTCCTCCCTTACGGGTGATGCGCGTGGAAGAGCCGTCTTTACTGTGACCTAAATCGAGACCATGTTCCCAAGAAAACCATTCCCAGTTTAAATTTCCGGTTTTATAATTGAACTCAAACACGCAATCAAAACCCGAGGAAGTCACCAAAATACAATCTTCCTTTTGTGGGTGAAAATTAACAGTATGGATATAACTAAACCATGGATAGCTAAAGGAATAGCGACGATTGTCATCGTAAACTATCACCCGATCTTCTACCGAATAGGCCCATTTATTAGTGGAAGAAGCCAAACCACGCGGTTCCTTTAAATCTTCTTTTACCCAGTCTTCCTGCAGTCTGCCGTGCTTAATACTTACCTGAGCCAAACCACCCAAACTTACCGCACGGCGTTCCACACTACCGCCTTTGCCCGAGGCATTTTTCTTCGACTCCAAATACCGCTGGCGGATAGCCTGCAGGTCAAAACTTTTAATGGTCATCAAGAGTTTTAAGTCCCCGTAAAACTGAGAATCTTTTTGCCAGTCCTTTAAAAAATGTATACTCTCTATGCCTGACATATTTCTTCTACTAAACTTGATAGTTTCTCGGCCGCCCCCAAACGGGTGTAAGCCATGGTGTTTTCAGAGGGAAGTGGCCTACTCCTTTTCTCAGGAAGCCATTCACGATATAGCGTTTTTACCCGCTCTTTTATGGCTTGATAATCTTTATAATCTAAGCTTGTACCACGTCCGGTTTCGGCAATTATTTTGGCGGCATTTCCTTCTGGGGGACCAATGGTTAGCATTGGGCTACAAGAGCCTAAATATTCAAATAACTTACCCGTTAAAATAAGGTGATTATCGGCGGTATTTGGCACAATAAACAGCAGAGCTCCGGCTTCTACCATCGCTTTAGTTGCCACATGATGTGGCTGGTAGCCGTGGTAAATACACAAATCATCTAAACCCAATTTCTCTAGTCGCTCACGGGCAGATGGGTCTACATTACCGACAAACTCCAAACGGAAGTTCGTCTTAAAATCATGCTCTTCGCGACATAAATCTGACAGAGCAGCCCAAAGGCTTTCAATATTCTGATTGGGCTTTAAATTACCCGTATAGCGTAAGCTAAAAAAAGGCTGCGTCCCCTTTTCGGGAGATGGCATATCGGCGGGATCGTAGCCATTGTAAATGATTTCAATCCTTTTACAGCGTGCCCTAAACTCTGCCTCCAAACCAGGACTAACGGTTAAAACTGCATCTGCGGAAGCGAGTACCTTATTTTCTAAAGCTTGGTCGATGCGCTTCGTTCTTTCGGTACGAGGAAAAATTTTGTTGTAAAAAATATTCACCCATGGGTCGCGGAAATCGGCGAACCACTTGAGGCCAAACTCCTGCTGTAAAGTTAAGCCAATGAGATGCGTACTATGGGGTGGGCCGGTAGTTATAATGGTATCAAAAGATTCATTTTCTAAGAGAGTTCGTGCGCTCTCTAAGGCATACTTGTTCCAGCCTTTGCGGGCATCAGGAATAAAAAAATTGGCGCGAATAAAGTTGACGAACTGCTGCTTTTTACTCTTAGTATTGGAAATTCCGATACCGCCCGTCCCAACTTTGTTTTTCCTCCCAGTTAAACGCGCATAAGCTTTAAAGGGATCGGCAGACTCCGTTTTAATCACGCGCATGCTTCTGGGCACTTCTGCAACTAAAGAATGGTCGTAATTGGCCGCCACTGGTTCTTGGGGCGTAATGACACTAATTTCCCAGCCTAACTTTTGCAGAAGACTAGCATTTTTTAACCAGCGTTGTACTCCGGGTCCTCCTGCAGGAGGCCAATAATAACTAAGCAGTAATATTTTCCCCACTAACTTCTTTTTTTCTACGGTCGAGTACGATAAGCGCAGGCGCTCCTATTAAGAGTAAAAGTGAACCAATCCAAGCAATAGTATTGGTAGTCCCAGAGGCTGTATCCTTATACTCAAATACAATCTCATGCTGACCAGCAGGCACTTTTAAGGCCCGTAAAATATAATTCGCACGAATGATTTCTACCTCTTCACCATCAATGGTCGCAACCCAGTTTTCGGGGTACCAGATATCAGAGAAAAGGGCTAGATTATCATTAGAAGAATTATAGCTGTAAACCATTTTCTCTGGGTCATAACTTTTTAAGCTAATGTTTCCCGTACCCGCATTAGCCGGCAGTGAGCCAACTTTCTCCGCCATATTCTTTCTAAGAATAGCAGTTTGAGCGGCATTGAAGTTTGATAAAGCAGCTATTTCCGCATCTGCGTCGGGAACTTCTTTAATATTTTCCACCAACCAAGCATTAGCCAAGCGCGCAGGGTTCTCTAGAGGTTGCCCTTGCGGGTTAAGAATAAAATAACGTGTGTTGAGCATATTGAGTACCGGGGTATTGTTAAACACTGCCGGACTAAAACCTTTACCGTTAAGAGACTTACTCAACAAGTCAATTTCTGCTCCTAAAGCGGTTTCTACCACCTCTTGATAAATCTTCAATTTGGCACCATGGTAGCCCCCTAAACTGTAATGAAAGAATGAAGTAGAGGCATCATTAAAAGGCGAAACCGTTAAATTCAGCGTACGGAAGAAGGGGTCTTGTGCATATTGCGCCATAATTTGACGATCCGCCGCGCTAGGTGTAATACCGTAGTTATTTTCCAACTTCTCGGCATCCACAAAATTCTCTTCGTTTAAATAGCGCTTGTTTACCGGGAACATATCAATCAAGATTAATAGTCCCATGCTAATAATCAGCATATTCTTTTTAAGAACATTTCTTTGATAAAGGAATATTAAACCGGTACCCAGTAACACAAAAATAAGACTACGCATTACATCGGCCTTAAAGATGGAGATACGCGCATCCTCTAAGTTGCTCATAAACAAGTTCGCCTGAGTCTGCTGGAATCCTGCATCCGCTAAAGCGGAAGGAACCGTCTCCGCCTCTTGGTTAGATAAAAAGCTATTGAATAAGCCTGGGCTTGCTAAGTTTAAGATGAGGAACAAAACCAAGATACCGGAACCTAGGTAGAAAAGGTTTTGCTTAGACAGTTTAGTGCCAATCAGCAGCTTCCCTTCTTGCTTCCAATCTTCGCTTTTCATTTTGGCCAAAGTACCTAGACCCAAGATGGCTAATAAGGGTAATATTATTTCAGGGATAACCATCATAGAGGCTACCGCTCTAAACTTGTTATAAAATGGCACATTATCGAGGAAGAAGTTTGTCAGTCCTTCCCAGTTTTTTCCCCAAGCTAAAAACATGGTTAAAAGTCCTACCAAGACTAGAACATATTTTAAAGTACCGGGGCGTAAAAAGAGCGCTAGGAATGCCAGCAGACAGATAACCGCGCCCGCATACACCGGTCCGCTGGTAAAAGGTTGGTCACCAAAATAGCTGTTTTGTTGGGCTATACTCTGACGGAAGCGCGAGTCTACTGCGGCCAAGGCTTCTTCATTAGCCCCTAATCTACCGGTAGGCCCGCCCTTAAAATTAGGCACTAATAGACTGAAGCTTTCCGCTTTGCCGTAAGACCAGCTGGTGACGTAGCTGCGATCGAGACCATCGGTTTTGTCGGCCGCATTACTGCTAAGTTCCGATTTACCGCGAATGGTTTTCTTGCCGTAATTATAGGTATTACTAAGATAAGGAAGATTGGCCGCTACCCCGATGAGGGCACCTACAAGTAAGAGCACGGTAGTTTTAACAAAACCCGGTAAAGCTTTTTGTTTAACGGCTTGTATCAATTCCCAGATGCCGTAAGGGATAGCTAAGAATAAGAAATAATAGAACATTTGCGGATGACGCGCGGTCAGTTCCAGTCCGATAAAGAGACTAAAAATAGCCAATCCCGTTAAGACTTTTTTCTGCCGGTAAGCCCAAATCATACCTGCCAAAATACCCGGCAGATAGGCCATAGCGTGGATTTTAGAATTATGCCCCGCCTCTAAGACAATCATAAAATAGCTAGAAAAGGCGTAACCCAGCGCTCCTACAATGCCAATGAGCGGATCGAGTTTAAGCGATAAAGCCAAAAGGTAAAAGCCCACCATTAATAAGATAAGATATCCTACCGCGGGATTAAAAATGCCGTTGATGGTTTTGGGTATATAATGTAAAAGTTCCCCCGTATACACCACACTGATAAGGTAGGTGGGCATCCCTGCGAACATAACATTAGTCCAAAGAATCTGACGGTCTTCCTGCTCACGATATTTAAAAACTTCTGCCGCCGAACCGCGGTACTGCTTAATATCGTTTTGTTGGATGGCTTTCCCCGAGAATACGGGTGAATTAAAGATGGCCGAAACAATTATAAAAATCGCGATTGCGATTAGGTGAATGCTGTACTTTTTCTGCATGCTTTTCCGAGATTGAGGCCCAAATATAGGGCATTGCTATGAGGCAGAGAAGTGATTTTAAAATAGGGACAGAGAAAATTTATAGCCTAAACTAATTCCGCCTAATGAAGCATGACCACATTGCTATTGTGTTCACATTTGCTGTTAAAAAACAGTATAAAACCGATAGACAGATAAAAACTCACTACTGTCCACCACAACCAAAGAACTAAAAATAAGGCAGTATACTAAGCAGTTAAAACGAAAGATCTTTTTAATCGACTCTAGCATCATTCCGCTTTGCTTATTTTTTTATTGAGTCAAGTAGCGCACCAGCAAAGGAGCCCTAAAACTACCTGCCGTCTTAGACTGTGATAATGGACTGCCAAGCTATGCGTATTTGAGCGATAGTAAAATGGCCGATATAAATGCCGCTAAGCTAATAACCTGAAAAACCACCGGATCAATCAGATTTTTGATTTATTCAAGCTACTATGCCTATCATGAGACCAAATTATTGTTGACCACCTTAAGTTCTTGTGGCTTAGAGCTTGGCTTTTGAGAGACATCATTTAAGATGCCTATAGAAAGCTTCAATAATTAACTATTCCTCTTCTTTTTTATTCAACAGCTTGGCGCCACCAAGAACCGCTCCCCCTGCCATCAATAACTCTATGAAGCCGAAAGGCGTGGGAGACTCACCAGGTGGACCAGGTTGAGCAATACTAGAAAAACCTGCAAGTAATATGGCGATTGTGATCAAAGTCCTTTTCATCTTATTTCCTCTTAATAACCTTTTGAATTTGTTGAGCCGTTCCTTTTATACTTATGAAATACAATCCGTTAGGCTGATTTTCCAATACCGGCACATCAAGATGCTCCAGTTTCTTATTGTCTAATAAAACACCGGCACTGTTGCGAAGCTCTAGTCTTTTACCCAGCAGTCTTTTGTCTATTTTAAGCATCGGCTGACCAGTCTTGTAATAAACGAACCACCTTGGCTGCAGCTGATCTGGTTCAGATGAACCAACATTATGGTTGTCAAAATGCAGACTGAAGCGTCCTTCCACCCAGCTGGTATCCATTGAGAATTGATAGCTTGGCTGTGCCTTAAGGTCGGTATTAATGCCCGTTTTGACATCTCTAAGCTCTACATAGCTGTACTCTTGCAAATCAGAAACATCTGCACTTATAGTCATCTTAACTCCCTGCTTTGAATATGCCAAGGCTAGCGGAACCGAATCTGATGTGCCATACGCTTTTTTAAAGTAAATGGAATAACTTTCATCATTGGACAGCTCGGTATAAAAGTTGGGAACACTGGCTCCGTTCCAACGCTTCCAGGCATCAAAGCCGCTGTCAAAACCATAGGTAGCCTGAGCTGAAAAACCTACTACGGTTTCATCGCCAATGGTTGCTCCCTCTTCCTTAGCCGTCAGGCGGATGGCATCAGGATTGGTTTTAAAGAATTCAGGGCGCTGATTGACGGTAACGTTACTGGCGCTGAGAGATAATGTTCCTGGCGTGGTGGAATTAGTAGTTTGTATCCAGAAGGCCTGACCAGGGGCGATGTATCTAGTGCCTCCATTGGTAGCACCCCCCGGACTCCAACTTGCATATTGTTGAATGGCTCCGTCCCAGATGTAGATCGCATTATTAACATCCGGGGCATTCGTTAAGACTTGTGAGCCCCAATCGTAGGCGGCAGCAAAGGGATTACCCAGCATATTCCAACCTTCACTTTTAACCTGAGTTTCCCCTTGAAAGTAACTAGAGCTTTGTCCGTTATTATACTCCAAGGTGATCGGGACATTAGTTGTATTAAGAGTGCCGGTTAAATCAATCGGGCCGTCACCGCTGCGCAAGAAAGTCCCATACTGACTTGTACCTGCATAAATAGCATAACCCCTACCCAAAGTTGGCGTTTCGGTTAGAGCGGAGGGCGCATCATAACCTGCTGTACTTGCGTTCCAATACCAAACGGTGCCTTGGGCCGAATTTGCCGCCACCATGGTTTGTCCTTCGTTCCAGTCTTGTAACTCTACTCCCGTAACATTAGCTGCTATATCATTCCAGCGATCATCATAACCACCATCTAGAGCTGGTAAATCAATGTATTGCTCTACAATGATATTTCCGGTTAAAGTTCCCTTGACGTCAATCATACCGTAACTGCTTGCGGAGCTAGCATTAAGCGTAAGTGAATCATTCGTGGTGGTTAAGGTTTTACCTGAATTAACGGTAATGTCCCCTTCAAAACTTATGGCGTTACCAGTCAATTCGGTGCTACCGTCAAATATAATTGAGCCAGTGCCGCTGAAGCCATTACCCAAGTTGGTAACGTCTTTATTGATCGTTACGGTTATACCACTGGTATTAAGCGAAAATCCATTTTTTATTAAAAGGTCATCACAGGTAAAGGATGCTGGTGCCGTGCTACTTGCAATAATGGCTCCGTTGGTAGAGCCAGTGGTTTTAGGTTCGCCAAAAGTCCAGCTGCTTCCGTCCCAAACCGTTTTAATATCATAAACTCTCGCGTAATCGCCACCAAAGGCAGTGGTAACAAAAGTCTCTCCGTTAGCCATACTGGTAGCATAGCCCAGACTATCACTAGATGCAGCGCCTGTAACAGCATTGCCTACTAGGTTCCAGGTACTTCCATTGTTGGCATAAAGCCTAACCCTTCCCTGGCCACTACTATGTCCTCTTTCACCAACCACTAAAGAATCAGGATGAGGCATGAAAACTTCTTGTCCTAATAGACCATCTGTAGTTGCGCCATCAAGACTATATACTTGATTCCAATCAAGAACGCCAGAACTACTATAATACTTATAAATACGAACTTGACCTCCTTTTGAGGCTCCAGTGGGGGAGAATTCTGGAGCTCCAACGCCTACAGTATTGGCATCGGGCATAAACAAGCTATGTTCCTCTCCGGCTCGCGATGCATTACTGGGACCAAGAATGTCACTCCCCTTTTGTGTCCAAGTAGAGCCATTCAATGTATAAATCCGGACATGACCGGGATTATTCGATTTATTCCCAGGCGCTCCTACCGCTACGGTAGTGCCATTGGGCATTGAAACCGATTTACCAGTAACTTGATCGTTTTGATCACCATCAATATCATTACCTAACTGGCTCCAAGCACCACCGCTGTAGGTGAATACTCGTACATGGCCCCTATTTGAACCTTGACTTCCTCCGCCTATATTTTTAGAGGCTCCCACAGCAAGAGTGTCAGCATGGGGCATAGTAATAGCTTGACCGAATCCGTCATTATTCCCTTCTGCTATAAGTATAGACCCATCACCTTTTCGAACCCAAGAAGAACCATTCCATTCATATACATATACTTTACCATCGGCATTTTCTGGAGCACCAACAGCAAGGGTATTAGCATCCGGCATAAATACGGAGGAACCAAATAAATCGCCTGCTGTCTCACCAACAAGCGTAATCCCTTTTTGACCCCACTCATTACCCGACCATTCCCAAATTGTAACTTCTCCTGCATCAGTCTTTACGCCTGGGTCGGCATACCGAGCTCCAACCGCAAAAGTGTTTTCGTCACCCATGGACCCAGCGTATCCAAACTGGGTTCCAGTTGTGCCAGGAATATCGTTTCCCCTTTGCGTTTGGCCCTTTGTATACAGTCCAACCAGAAAAGAGATTAGTAGTAATGTGTATTTCAATTTCATCATCTTAATTATTATGTCCACTCACAATGCTTCCGTAATAAAGGTCTTAGGTTTAGGACTTTTTTAACAGCTAGAAATGGCCGCAGCCATTGTGGAGGAAAAATTCTTATGTCAATAACATATGAAACAAATTGCTCAAAAACAAAAAATAGTAACTAATCAGTTCTGTAAAAATAACAGAAATCAGTAAGAAAATCGACTTTATCAACAATTATGTGATGGAGTATCTTCTGACTTTCAAAAATCAAGGGGTTTATGCACCACTGTTGGTAAAGC